>Ga0194130_10000331_pt1 | contig 92540 bp, 95 predicted proteins | sample TA2KigsurfametaG_FD_160084 | JGI IMG/M metagenome (GOLD analysis project Ga0194130, IMG submission 160084) | Freshwater microbial communities from Lake Tanganyika, Tanzania - TA2015050 Kigoma 12 surface | ecosystem: Environmental > Aquatic > Freshwater > Lake | place: Tanzania: Lake Tanganyika... | reverse complement strand
TCCCGTAGCGGTCGGCGTGGTGCTGCTTGCACAAGCCGGACCGATTCTTCTCGCCCGTCAGGATGATTACGACGATCTCATTGACGCCATGACGTTCGGCATTGCCAGTGGAGCAACATTTGCTGCCGCCGAGTCGCTCTCAGTGTTTTGGTCATTGATCTCAACCGGCGCGTGGCGACAGGACGAAGTTGACACGTTGTACTGGACGACGCAAGTGTTGGTTACAGGAGTTTTCAAGCCACTCATCGTCGGTTCTTTCATCGGAATCTGTCTGGCTGCCTTTGCAGGCATTGGCGAAGGGCCTGGTCGTTTCTCGCAACGACATTCTCGAATCACCGCCACGGTGATCATCGGTCTCTTTGCTTACTTGTCGATACAGGATGCAATCACACAGTTGACAGATGGTGTGACGCAGACGGTTGCCAGTGTGTTGTGGTCGGCAGTCGTTGCTGCTTACTTGCTGACGCGAGTTCGCATGACATTGCATCTCGCTCTCATTGAGGCTGCCACCGAGGCAGCTGCCCGAGACCTTGTGCCAAAAGGGTCGAACAAGGGCATTGGGTTCTGTCCGGCATGTCGCATGCCATTGCTTGACGGTGCCAGTTTCTGCACGGCCTGTGGCACGGCAACACGAGCGGCTTCGAAAGCTGCGAGACGCGACATGGCAACTGAAGGAATTGCATCATGAGCGCACAACTTTCTGCCGTATCTGATCCGTCAGGCAAGGACGGCAAGAATTCTCAGTCGACAGCGGTTCTGGGCGTTGTTGTGCTGGCGTTTGTCCTTTCACTTCTTGTCGTCCTCATTGGTCGAGCATTCGGAAGTGACGACACACCGCAGGTGACCGGAACCGAGCAGGTGATTCTCGACCCATCAATCGACTTATCAATCGATGCGAACATCCCGCCTGCGACTGCACCAACACCGTCAACCATTGAGATACCCGACGTGCCGCTTGATCCAGTCGTGACAACGACGGTTCCACCCACAACGACAATTGCACCGCTCGTTGACCCCGCTGATCTCACCGGCGACGAAATCAACCTGTCGGGACTTCCGATTCTCACGCCATCTGGCTTCGTGATGCTGTCGGAGTCTGAAGACAGTGCGGTCGTTCAGCGTGATTCAAGCGTGGCGACCTTCACGGTGTCTTTGAAATCTCAAGTTGGCAATTCAGCGTCGAACAAACTTGCCGAATATCTCGACACAACGGTGAGCGACATGTTGGTGAATGTCAAAGCAGGACAAGTCACACCCGTGGCAGTGAATGGTTTCGTCGATGCAGCCTCAGTTGAGTTGCGTGCAGCCAGCCAAGGCACGAATACGCCTTTGTATGTACATATCTCGATTGCAGTTGCACCTGATGGGCGAGCGTGGACACTTGAGTATTCAACTGCAGCAGGGACGTCGTTGACAATGGTGAAATCAGAGCTTCAACAGTTGTTTGCAGGCTTCTTTGGTGCGGCAACGAAAGCGACGGCTGTCATCGACTGATCAATGTCAGTTGATGGGGGTCAACAACTCAGACCCTTCGTCGGAAGTTTGAGATTGATGAGGTAGTCATCAGCAGCGTTGACAACGCAATAATTGACCCCGTATCCGGTGTGCCGTTCTGCAGTCACTTTGATGAAGATTCCTTCTTCAAGAGTTGTCGCCATCTTGCGAGAGCTTTCAAGCGGGGTTGCGGCATCGCCGGTGGTACCGATGACCACGATGGGGCCAGCACCTTTGCCCGTGATCGTGACGGTCTCTGCTTGTTCCACCGGCCACAGAGCGCACTGATAGCTGTTGATGAAACTTGGTCCGATGCGGGGTGCGGTTTCAAGGAACTGGCTGTTGTATGAGTCGTTCTCTTCAACGGTCTTCGGGCCAGGATCATCAAGACAACTGATTGCAAGGAAGGCTTCGAGCTCATTTGAGAAGGTGCCATCTTCTTTTCGTTGGTAGTAGGAGTCGTACAACTTCAGGAGGCCGGCACCATCGCCATTCCGCGCCTCGTCTAGTGCTTTCTCGAGATCGGGCCATAGAGCACTTGAATACATCGCTTGAGAAACAGCCGTGTAGGCAACTGACTGACTCACTGCAACTCGATCTGGGGTCACGACAAGTGGTTTGTTGTCAAGGTCAACGATGAGACGATCAAACGCTTTGAAGGCGTTACCGCCGTTGTAGAACGGACACTTTGGGGTAGCTGAACACTGTGCCAGGAATCGAGTGAGCTGTTGCTCGAAGCCAGCTGCTTGGCGCAATGTGCTGTCTATGCCGGAGATGTTCGGCTCAGACGCACCATCAAGAACCGCTGCACGAACCGTGCTTGGGAACATGGTTGCCCACGTGGCACCGAGTTCGCTTCCATATGAAAATCCGAAGTATGTGATTTTTTCTTCGCCGAGTGCGATGCGAATGGAATTCATGTCACGTGCAGTAGAAGCTGTCGAGAGGTACGGAAGAATTTCCCCTGACTTCTTCTCACATTCATCCACAAAGGCCTGCTGCTCAGCGATGAGCGCTTGCTTTTCGGCTTCGTCGTCGGGCGAGCTGTCCGCCTTCATGTACAGGTCGAAGTTGTCTACACAATCAACGGATGGGGTGGTGTCACCAGTACCTCGAGGGTCCCAGCCAACAATGTCGAAATAGTCGAGAAGAGAATCGGTCAAGTAGTACGCAGTATTGCGCGCGATCTCGGTTCCACCAAAGCCCGGTCCGCCGGGGTTCACCAGCATCGAGCCGATGCGCTGAGCTTTCTTGGTTGCTGGTCGCATCACGATGTTGAGCGAGAAGGATCCGATTTCAGGATTGTCGTAGTCGTAGGGCACATTCATCCGTGCACACTTCAACTCGTCGCAGTCTGTCCACGTGATGGAGTATTTCGTCGTGGAAGAAGTGGTGTCGGTCACCGAATCTGCGGTGGAGTCGGGAACAGAGCTCGTTGTGTCGTTGCCGCTTGTGCCGCCACCACACGATGCAAGTGCTGCCATAGACACGGCAAGAAACATGGTGTTGATTCGTCTGAGTGAGCTGTGAGCCCTTGGTGACATCACAGTCACACTAGGGGTTCTATGACACATTGCGCCGTAGCCTGACGACGTGCGAATAGGACCTCATCACATGTTGCCCAGCGACCCGTCCACGGTGCGAGGTGCGCGTGTGCGGCGGTCATCGCTCATTCGCGCATGGGCATTTGTTGCGCCGTATCGCTGGGAAATCTCTGCGTTTCTTGGTTCGATCCTTGGCGCGGCACTTCTCGGACTTGTGCCCCCATTTCTCTTCCGCGCCATTCTCGATGACGCCATACCCGATCGTGATCGTTCACTCATCACGTGGCTCGCATCATTGATTGTGGTGGCGGCAGTTGGTGATGCTGTACTCGCAATCTCACAGCGTTGGTTCAGTGCCCGTATTGGTGAAGGACTTATCTATGACCTCCGTGTTGCGCTGTTCACGAAAGTGCAGCAGATGCCGATTGCCTTCTTCACACGCACTCAAACCGGCGCTCTCATCAGTCGTTTGAACAACGACGTGATTGGAGCCCAAACTGCTGTCACCTCAACTCTCGGCAGCGTCGTCTCCAACGTTGTCGTACTTTTCACCACTTTGGTGGCAATGTTCGCTCTCGAATGGAGACTCACACTCATCTCACTGGTTGTTCTTCCGCTCTTCATCGTCCCTGCAAAACGAGTAGGTCTGCGGCTTGGTTTGATTGCTCGCGAGCAGATGGAGCTGAATGCACAGATGAACACTCAGATGAGTGAGCGCTTCAATGTGTCTGGTGCAATGTTGGTGAAGTTATTCGGCAGCAAGACACGAGAGAGTGAGTCATTCAGCACGAGTGCTGCGGGTGTTCGCGACACAGGAGTGCGAAGTGCGATCTACGGCCGGGTCTTCTTCGTTGCGCTCGGACTTGTCGGGGCTCTTGGTGCCGCGGCGGTGTACGGCATCGGAGCACATCTCGTTCTCGACGGTGCGCTCACCGCCGGAACATTGGTTGCGATGGCGACACTTGTACAACGCATCTATCAGCCACTCACCGGTCTGACGAACGCTCGCATAGAAGTGATGACTGCGTTTGTCAGTTTTGATCGTGTCTTCGAAGTTCTCGATGCGCCTGTCGCAATAGTTGACCGGCCTAGTGCCTTCGATCTCATTCAACCTCGCGGAGACATCATCTTTGATCATGTCGGATTCCGCTATCCGCCAGGTGCGACCGTGTCCATACCTTCGCTCGAGGCAAGTGGCGTTATGCAGGGAAGTGACCCTGATGTTGATGTGTTGCACGATGTCAGCTTCAGCGTGCACTCCGGTGAAACGGTTGCATTGGTCGGCGCCAGTGGTTCAGGAAAGACCACTATCGCAAGTCTTGTTCCGCGCCTGTATGACACAACTCGTGGACGAGTGCTCATTGACGGACACGACGTCCGTGATCTGACAGAAGTGTCGTTGCGTGGTGCCATCGGCGTCGTGTCGCAAGACCCGCATCTCTTTCATGAGACGATCGAGTCGAATTTGCTGTACGCACGACCTGACGCCACAACCGACGAAGTGATTGCCGCGTGCACTGCGGCGCGGATCCACGACACAATTGCGGCGCTTCCCGACGGATATGCGACTGTTGTCGGCGAGCGCGGCTACCGCATGTCTGGTGGCGAGAAACAGCGCTTGGCGATAGCCCGACTGTTGTTGAAGAACCCTGCGATCATGATCCTTGACGAAGCCACCAGTCATCTCGATAACGAGAACGAGGCTTTGGTTCAAGAGGCACTTGATGTGGCCATGCGCGGTCGCACGGCCCTCATCATCGCCCATCGTCTGAGCACCATTCGTGACGCTGACCGCATTGTTGTGATCGATGCCGGACGGGTGGTGGAGCAGGGTACCCACGACGAGTTGATGGCCAGAGACGGTCATTACGCCGCTCAAGTCCGAGCCGGCGGGTCCGAGGGCTACATCTCAGCTGCTGCACCCCAGTGATAGAAGTGGGACGTGGCGGTCTCCTCCCAGAATGATCTCTTGCACGATGACGGGCGTCCCTCGTTCACGGTTGCGCAGTTCGTCGATGTATTGAACCAAGTCATGAAACAGGCCTTCGACGGCGGGGTATGGGTTGAAGGAGAAATTGAAGGGCTCAAGCAGACCGGGCCGAACATGTATTTCACATTGGTTGAGCAATCGTCAAAGGGAAAGATGACACTGAACGTCAATCTCTTCCGAAACGATCTTTCGCGCGTCAACCGGAAACTGTCCGAGCAAGGACTGCAGCTGAAGAACGGCATGAAGGTCAAGTTGCAGGGGTCACCTGATTATTACGGGCCGTTCGGCAAATTGTCTCTCATCGCTCGCGACGTGGATACCACTTTCACGTTGGGTGATCTGGCACTGAAGCGCGAAGAGTTGCTGCGAAAACTGCGTGATTCCGGAGTCACCGAAAAGAACAAGCGCAGACCTTTGCCATTGGTTCCCCTTCGCCTCGGCATCATCTCAAGTGCTGAGGCTGCAGGCTGGGCCGATGCGCGACAACATCTGAGTGAATCGGGCATCGCGTTCCATGTGAACTTTTGTGCGGTGCGCGTTCAAGGAGAACAGGCCGCACCAATGGTGGTGCAGGCCCTCGATTATTTCTCGCAACGTGCCGACATCGACATTGTGTTGCTCATGCGTGGTGGAGGTTCGAAGTCTGATCTCGCAGCTTTCGACGAAGAGAGCATTGCCCTCGCCATTGCGCGGTGCCAACATCCTGTGTTCACAGGAATCGGTCACCAGATCGACCGCAGCATCGCCGATGAAGTTGCTCACACGGCTTGCAAAACACCCACTGCCTGCGCCGACGCCGTCATCGAACACGTGTCGTCCTTCTTGGTCGACCTTCAAGACACAGCTGCTCGCATAGCGAACGCCACGCGTAGCGCACTTCAGCGTTCGCGCACGCGGCTGACCGTGTCAACAGAGCGCCTTCGTACAATTCCAAAGAACAATCTCGAGCGTCAGCGTCAGAAAGTTGTACTCGCCGATCAAAAAGTACGACTTCTTGATCCATCTGCAACCTTGGCGCGCGGTTGGTCGATCACACGTGACTCGCGAGGCAACATCGTCCGTGATGTGTCTTCCGTGTCGCGAGGCGAGGAATTAGTCACCACAGTCCACAGAGGAACAGTGCGCAGCACCATTACGGAGGTAGAACAATGAGCTCACCAAAGAAGTCCGCATCGTCAAAAGTTGCGGCCTCATCAAATTCGCAGGCAGAGCCGAAGGGCTACGCCGAGGCCCTTCGTGAATTGGAGAAGATTCTCGGAGAAATCGACGGGCCGGCGGTCGACGTCGATGTTCTTGCATCAAAAGTTGAGCGGGCGTCGTATTTGGTCACTTGGTGTAATGAGCGGATCACCTCGGCTCAGCTCGCCATTGATGAAGTTGTGGCCAACCTTCCTGACATCGATATCGATGACGATGACCTCGACGAAGAGTTCGATGATGACGAAGACGATGAAGACGACGAGTGATGTACCGCACTCGCAACTTCTGCAAAGGTTGACCTAGCCTGTTCTGGTGAGCCCAGCACCCCCTCCGCAGTTGACTGCGGTGGCATCTCAAGTCGAAGAGTGCCTCGATACTTCCATTCGTGCTCACCACGAGCGGTGGACATCTCTTGACCAAGACCTTGCACTTCCCATGCAGGAGATCCGGCGCCTCACACTGAGTGGCGGCAAGCGTTTACGCCCGGCGTTTGCGTATTGGGCGTTCGTCGCCCATGGAGGCAACCCTTCAGACAAGCGCATCATCGAAGTCGGCTCCGCAATTGAATTGTTGCACGGCTTTGCACTGTTTCACGACGACATCATGGACGGTGCAGATTCTCGACGCGGTGTGCCAACCACTCATGTGACGCTCGCGCAACAGCACGAGGCGGAGAAATGGGCAGGTGAGTCACGACGATTTGGCGAGGGAGCAACCATTCTCATCGGAGACCTTGCTTTCGTCATGTCAGATGAATTGTTCGGCGAGGTGTCACGAGATGTGAGGTCGATGTGGCATGAACTTCGTCTGGAACTGAATGTCGGTCAGTATCTCGACATGCTCGGCTCTGCACGACATGAGCGTCGTCGAGTGGTTGCTGATCGAATCTGTCGCTATAAGAGTGGTAAGTACACCGTCGAGCGCCCACTTCATATCGGCGCACTTTTGGCCGGCCCTTCAGATGTGGCAACCACAGTCGAGGCTCTCTCTCGCGTTGGCTTGCCGCTGGGTGATGCCTTTCAAATGCGCGACGACGTGCTTGGCGTGTTCGGAGACTCAACGGTCACCGGCAAGCCGGTGGGCAATGATCTTCGAGAAGGAAAGCCCACTCCGCTTCTCGCGCGTGCTTTCGATATGGCGAATGCTGCTCAGAGTGAAATTCTTTCTATGGTCGGTCAACCTGACCTGAGTGCTGAGGCCGTGGCCCGAATCCAAGCCGTCATCACTGAGTGTGGAGCATTGGCCGCCATGGAAACTCTCATTGATGAGCTTCGCGACGCTGCAATCGAAGCAATCAACTCAGCGATCCCTGCCGGTGAGGCCAACGATGCGCTCATCGCACTTGCTGTGTATGTCACCGAGCGCGCTGCGTAGTCATCAACTCGCACTGACGGTTGTCGTAGACCTTGCACAACTAGCATTGAGTTGATGTTCCTGCGAAAGCCGCTCCACATGTATCTCTTGTGGGCGACAATCGCTTTTGCTGCCTTGTCGTTTTTGTCGGCATATTTCAAAGTTGGTCAATCTGATGGCGACGAATCATCTGCCAAAACCACTACAACAACAGTTCCACAGACCACAACCACCTTTGTACGACGCGAGTACACGGTGCAGAACGGTGACTCATTGTTCACGATTGCCCAGAAGTTCAACATCAGTGCACCTGCTCTCGTGGAACTGAACAAGATCAAGAACCCCGACCGTGTGCCGGTTGGCACCGTGTTGTTGCTCCCACCAAGCACAGGCTTCGTGCCGATTGGTGCAACAACAACCATGCCGCCCTGATAGTTACACTTGAACCATGACCGCAACTTTCTGGCCGACAAAAGAACATTGGTCAGTGTCGATTCCGCTCGAGACACCACACAAGCGACTGGCGTGTTTGCAAGAGTCTGGTTTCGTCGCGCTGAAGCCAGCACCATTCACGGTTCCTGACCATGAGTGGGTATCGCTTGAGTACATGGATTGGAAGAGTGGTGGTGACACCAACTTTGCACCACTTGCATCAGCAGACGGCCAACTCGACTGTCGAGGTTTCTGGGACAAAGGAAAAACCGACAAAGACGCGCTTTGGACGTCGAATGCTGACAAGGCCCCCACGTTGAAGTCGTATGTATCCAATGTCGGCGCGAATTTTGGTCGAGTTCGCATCATCAAACTCGAGCCACAAGATCGCGACACCGCAATACGTAGTTTCCACCGTGATGACAACAATCGCTTCAATCCGGACAATGAAGGCTGGGTAGTGCGTTCGTGGCTCGAGTTGACTGACAGCCCCGATAGCTACATGTTGCTCATGGACAATGATGCTGATGGTTTGCCAGATCCGAGCACAGAGCGCCGTGTTCCTCTCGCGCGTGGGTCACGTTTCGTTGTCGACACACAACGCTTGTGGCATGTGGTTGTGCACAACGGCAAGACACCTCGGTACGCACTCATCACCAGTTTTGAAAGCGGACCAGAGCTGGAAGCGTTTATCGAGCGCGAGCGCGCCTAGGTCTGACACGAAGATCTAATTCGCGCGGTGTGACGCCGCCAAGTCGGCGATTTCACGCATGATTCGTGCAACGTCATAGTCCTTCGGTGTGTATACAGCCGCCACACCTTGATCGCGAAGTATGGGTCGGTCTGACTCTGGAATGATTCCACCGACGATGACCGGAGCATCGACACCTTCGCTGCGCAACATCTTGATGACTGTTGGTACGAGTTCCATGTGTGAACCAGAGAGAATGGACAATCCCACGACATCAGGATCTTCGTCTCGCGCACTTGCAGCGATTTGTTCCGGGGTGAGTCGGATTCCGCTATAGACAACTTCCATTCCTGCGTCACGTGCAGCCACGGCAATTTGTTCAGCACCGTTTGAATGGCCATCGAGACCGGGCTTGGCCACCAGAAATTTTGGCGGGCCGCCCGCCAGCGTCTTCACAAATGACGCCACGTCCGCCAACTCATGTGAGCGTCGACCAACGGCGGCCGACACACCGGTTGGGGCTCGGTATTCGCCGAATACTTCTCGCAGCACGCGTGCCCACTCACCGGTGGTGCCGCCAGCACGAGCCAGTTCGATGGAGGCAGTCATGATGTTGGTGGTGCCCTCAGCGGCGCGACGAAGGTCGTTGAGCGCCGCCTGCACCCTGGCGGCATCGCGCGCGGTGCGCCAAGCATTGACATCAGCGATGGTCTCGGCCTCAACGGCTGGATTGACGGTGAGAATGTTGTCGTTGCCACCAAGGGGAGAGGCTTCGCTCTCGGTGTACGCGTTGACCCCGACCACAACTTGGTCACCCGCTTCGATCCGGCGTGTGCGGTCAGCCATTGAGCGGACGAGACGACCTTTCAGTTCGTCAATGGCAGCAAAAGCACCGCCCATGTCGAGAACCTCGTTCAACTCAGCCCATGCGGCGTCGCGCAACTGCGCTGTTCGAGATTCAACGACGTGTGAACCGTCGAAGATGTCGTCGTATTCAAGTAGGTCAGTCTCGAAAGCCAACACTTGTTGCATGCGAAGTGACCACTGCTGATCCCACGGCCGAGGAAGTCCGAGGGCTTCGTTCCATGCTGGTAGCTGCACACTTCGAGCACGTGCGCGCTTCGACAAGGTGACAGCCAACATTTCAAGCACAATGCGCTGAACATTGTTCTCAGGTTGCGCCTCGGTGAGTCCGAGCGAGTTCACCTGAACTCCGTAGCGGAAGCGACGAGCCTTGGCATCTTTCACGCCGTAACGCTCTCTTCCGACGCGATCCCAAAGCTCGGTGAACGCCCGCATCTTGCACACTTCTTCGATGAATCGAATTCCGGCGTTCACAAAAAACGAAATTGAACCGAAGACTTGGTCGAATTGATTGTCATCAACTTGACCACTTGCGCGGACAGCATCGAGCACATCAATAGCCGTGGCAAGCGAGTAGGCAATCTCCTGAACCGGGGTCGCACCTGCTTCCTGCAAGTGATACGAGCACACGTTCATCGCGTTCCACTTCGGTGCATTGTGCGTGCACCATGCAACCATGTCGACAATCAGGCGACGTGATGCATCGGGGGGAAAGATGTAGGTACCTCGCGAGAGATATTCCTTGACGATGTCGTTCTGCGTTGTTCCGCGAAGTTCTTTCGTGGTGACACCTTGCTCTTCAGCATTGGCCACATACAACGACAACAGCCACGCAGCAGTTGCGTTGATGGTCATCGACGTGTTCATTGTTCCGGGTGGAATTCCGTCGAGCAGCGTGCGCATGTGCCCTAGGTGAGCGACAGGAACACCGACTTTGCCGACTTCTCCGCGAGCGAGTAGATGATCAGGGTCGTACCCCGTTTGTGTCGGCAGGTCGAAAGCAATGGACAAGCCGGTCTGACCTTTTGCCAAGTTGGTGCGATACAGCTCGTTCGAGGCCTTGGCGGTGGAGTGACCGGAATACGTCCGCATGAGCCACGCGTCATCGTGACGAGGTGTTGACACCCCCAAAGTATGCCTGCAAGACCTGCGGTCTGGTGCAGGCGTGAGTCAGATGACTGAGGCGACAGTGTCAGTGGTGTGGGGAGGTGGCGGCATCGAGGCGCGCCAGATACTCGTTTCGTGGCACCTCCGAGACCCCTAGGGAACGCAGATGATCGGTGGCCCACTGGGTGTCAAGTAGCGACATGCCAGCCATTTGCATCATTTCGACCAAGAACCACAGCGCAACCTTTGATGCGTCTCGCTCAAGATGGAACATGGATTCGCCCGCAAAGAACCGCTCGAGTCGCACCCCATACAGACCGCCGACAAGCTGATGGTCGTTGTTCCAGACTTCGACACTGTGGGCAATTCCCAAACGATGCAGTTCGACATACGCGTCAATGAAGTCGGAGGTAATCCATCCGCCGGTACGGCTGACGCTTGAACACGCTGTGACGACATCATCGAATGCTTGGTTGATAGTCAACGTGAACCGTTTCCGACTTTGGCGAAGTGATCGCGTGATTCGAAGATCATCGAAGTTCAAGACACCACGTTCCATTGGTGACCACCAACCCAGCATCGAATGTTTGCGGTCGAGGTACATGGGGAAGAGACCGCGTGAGTACGCATCGACAAGTGTCGATGGTTCAAGGTCTGCGCCTACACAGACGACATCGTCGTCAGGCCAAGTGTCGACGTGGGGGAATCCCCAACGACTAGTAGGTATAGAACCCTGCACCGCTCTTGCGACCGAGTTTCCCGGCTGTGACAAGGCGTCGAAGCGTCGGCACTGGTGCAAAATTCGGATCCCCAAACTCTGCGTAGAGCGCTTCAAGTATCGAAAGCGAAGTGTCGAGGCCGACCAAGTCGAGCAATGCAAACGGTCCCATCGGGAAGTTGCAGCCACCCTTCATCGCGGTGTCGATGTCTTCCATCGAAGCAGTGCCGGTTTCCCAGATGCGGATGGCGTTGTTGAGATATGGGAACAACAGAGCATTCACGATGAATCCTGCGCGGTCTTTCACGTGCACGCCGTTCTTGCCGCATGCAACTACCACCGCGGAAGCAGCTTCAATTGTCTCGTCGGAAGCGGTGAGCGGCCGCACGATCTCGACGAGTGGCATAGCTGGTGCCGGATTAAAGAAGTGGATGCCGCACACTTTGTCTGGGCGCTTTGTAGCCATCGCCATCTCGACCACTGCGAGTGTGCTGGTATTCGTCGCGAGGATCGCGTTTGGTTGCACGACGGAATCAAGCTCGGCGAACAACGCCTTCTTCACTGCAAGATCCTCGACCACAGATTCGATGACAAGGTCGCAGTTAGCAAGTGCCTTGATGTCATCTGTCGCAGATAGACGCGACATGATCGCGTCTTTGTCTGCAGTCGTGATTTTTTCGCGTGACACTTGTTTGTCGAGGCCCTTGGCAATTGAAGCAACCATTGCTTCTGCAGTTGCCTTCTGCCGAGAGCGCACCGTCACCTGAAGGCCGGCTCTGGCGAACACCTCCGCGAGTCCGGAACCCATGATTCCGGAACCGACGATGCCGACGTGCTTGATGTGGGATGCCTTGTTGTCGCTTGCCATTCACGCGACAGTACCAATCGCGTTACCTGCGCCCCCTATCGTCATCGCATGGCCGAAGCAGTTCCTCACCGCCGACTCGAACTTGAAGGCGTACACAATTTCAGGGATATCGGTGGCTACGACACACAGTCCGGTGGTCGTGTCGCTCGTGGCCGCGTTTTTCGCGCCGACGGGCTCAACCGGTTGACCAGTCGCGACGTCGAGCGGGTGCGGGGCCTCGGGTTGCAGACGGTGATCGACCTTCGCTCTACTCACGAAGTTGAGTCACACGGGACCTTCCCCGTCGATCAACATCCGGTTGATTTTCACCACATTCCCACGGGTGACGTCACGCGTAAACGTCCAGATCTCCCTGATGTCGCCGACGATGCCGATGTACTTCGATACTCGTACCAGCGCATGCTCGAGTTGAGCGTCGACCAGCTACGCACTGCATTCACACTTGTTGCTCAGCGATCGACGGAGCCACTCGTGTATCACTGCACTGCAGGAAAGGATCGCACCGGAGTTCTGACCATGTTGGTTCTCGGGTGTCTTGGCGTCTCACAACATGACATCGCAAGTGACTACGCACTCACAGCTGAAACGCTGGAAGAGTCACGCGCAGTACTGAAGACGATGTATCCAGAGATTGCACAAGTTGGCAACGAATGGGGTCATCAATACATGATGGCGAGCTATGACACGATGGATCGACTTGTCAGTGATGTGCTTGCTCAGCATGGAAGCATCACAGATGCCACGCGTTCTCTTGGTGTGACGACAGAAGCAATCGAACTTCTGCAGAGGAACCTGATTGAGTGACATCCGCTAGTGGCGGAGTTATTAGCTCTCGGTGATGGTGACCTTCGAAATTTTCACTTCACGTGATGGCGCTCCACCCAAATCACCTGAACCCGAGTTCAAAGCCATGATTGCTTTGGCAACACCAAGCCCTTCGGTGATCTTGCCGAACACGACGTAAGTTCCTTGACCATCGAGTGCTGCGGCATTCGACCCAGTGATGATGAAGAACTGTCCGCCTGCACTGTTCGGGTTGGCCGTGCGGGCCATTGCAATTTGTCCTTCGGAGTACTTGTAGCCAGAGCCTTCATCTTCGATGGTGTAGCCCGGGCTGTCAGTGTTGGTGGCACCGCCACCCTGAATGATGTCGATACTTGGATCGGTGCGGAAGATGTAGGAGTCGTCGTAGTATTTGTAACGCGACAACACCACGAAGTTGTTCACGGTTTTCGGAGTGTTCTTTGTGTCGAGTTCAATGACGATGTCACCTTCGCTGGTTGACATTGTCGCCGTGTATGACTTCTTCTCGTCGATACACATTGGCGGTGCCTTTTCGAATGTCGTTGTGCGCTCTGCGGAACCATCATCCGCTGGGCACGTGGTGTCACCAGAGACCGAGGCGCCTACGAGTGTGGTGAGCGTGGGTGTCTCACTGACAGCGACTGTTGTGTCAGTTACTTCGACTGTGTCGGATGAATCATCGACTGCGAATGTGGCAACGGCCCAAATTGCGAGGACGGCGGCTGGTATGCCGAGCCCGACCTGCAGTCCACGTCGACGGACTTTGGCTCGTTTGGCCGCACGTGCGCGTGCGGCACGGGCCATGTCACGGTTGTTCTTCTTGCGTTCGCGCTTGTCAGTACCCACGAAGGTCGAAGGATAGCGTCGCACCGATAGCGTTGTAGAGCAGTGGCTCTCATCGTGCAGAAATACGGCGGCACATCGGTCGCAGACCCCGATCGCATCAAGTCAGTGGCCGAACACGTTGCGTTCACCAAACGGCATGGCAACGATGTCGTCGTCGTGGTGTCTGCCATGGGTAAGACCACCGACAACCTCATGTCGTTGGCCAATCAAGTGTCGTCGAAACTTCCCGGCCGCGAGATGGACATGCTTCTCACCACCGGTGAGCGCATCTCCATGGCGCTTCTGTGCATGGCTCTCGCAGACATTGGCGTCGATGCGGTGAGCATGACCGGCTCGCAGGTCGGCATCATCACCGACACCGTGCACACCAAAGCCAAAATTGTCGAGGTCAAGGGTGACCGTTTGCGTGAAGCCTTGGCACAAGGTCGGGTCGTCGTTGTCGCAGGTTTCCAAGGGGTGTCGACTGACAAGGAAATCACCACGTTGGGTCGTGGTGGAAGCGACACCACAGCAGTCGCGCTGGCTGCTGCGCTGTCGGCAGATGTATGTGAGATCTACACCGATGTCACCGGTGTTTTTTCTGCCGATCCACGAATAGTTCCCCAAGCGCGCAAGCTTCCACAACTCAGCTTCGAAGAAATGCTCGAGATGGCCGGCGTTGGTAGCAAAGTGCTCGCACTTCGGTCTGTCGAATTTGCTCGAAATCACAATGTCCCTCTGCACGTCCGCTCAAGTTTCACGTGGGAACACGGAACTTGGGTGCGCAACATCGAAGGAGAATCCCCAATGGAAGACCCCATCATCTCTGGCGTCGTGCAAGACGCGAGTGAATCAAAAGTCACGATCTTTGCTGTGCCTGATCGCCCAGGTGTGTCAGCTGCAATTTTCGAGCCGCTTGCCAATGCAAATGTCAACGTTGACATGATCGTGCAGAACACATCACGTGAAGGTCACACCGATATCTCCTTCACCGTTCCGAAGGCAGACATGAAAGTGGCGGAGGAAATCGTCACAAGAGTGTCGAAAGACATCGGTGCTGGTGGTGTCACGCACGACACCGACATCGCAAAGGTGTCACTAGTAGGTGCGGGCATGAAGACCAGCCCCGGAATTGCAGCGAAAATGTTCCGAGTCTTGGCTGAGAACAACGTGAATATCCAAATGATCTCGACCAGCACTATCCGAGTGTCTGTGGTGGTGGGCCTCAGCAACATGGAGTCAGCCGTCCGGTCATTGCACACGGCTTTTGGTCTGGACAGTGGAACTTCGTACTCGGCACCGTTGCCAGAACGCAAGTGACAGTCCGTCACAGGCAATAATTGACGCTGCATGAGCAGACGTCGTCCGCAACTCACTCCGTGGAAAGCGGCTGGCACGCGCAGTGAAGATTCCCGCGACGCTGACGAAGTTGTGCGTCAAACAGGCTGGGTCTTCAACAACGAGACTGGCTCCAAACTTTCTCTAGCTCAATTTGTGGCTACCGGTGATCTTGAGGTGCGCAGGTATCTCAAGCGATGGAAACTCAAAGACACTGCTTCAACGTTGTCGATACTTGAGATCGGATCTGGAATCGGACGCATGACAGCAGCATTCTCGCGAGAGTTCGCCTCTGTTGTTGCAACCGATGTCGACGCTGCATTTCTTGAACGTTGCCGCGAGACGGTGGCTCGATTCGGTCGGCCATCACATTTGCGCACTGCGCACATTGCCGACGGTCACACCATTCCCGTTAGCGACGCGTCAGTTGATGTCGTGTTCTCGTACATCACGTTGCAACATTGCAGCGCCGCAGACGCGTTGAAGCTCACGAAAGAAGCATTTCGAGTGGTGAAGCCTGGCGGACGCGTGATTCTCAACTATCGGCGCAAGGTGTGGCTTGACGCACTGCTCCTACCTGCAGGAGTAGTGGTGAGGACACTGTTCGCCGCACCGCAGGTTGGTGAACGGTTGTCTCGCTGGCGTTGGTCCACCCGTCTCGGGTGGCAGGCCAACAGAGTGAGTCCGGCTGAAGTTTTTGAGTTTCTCATGTCGCACGGTGTGACGGTGAATGACCCACATCTCTTTCACCATCGTTCGCGTGCTCTACCGCGCACCTCTGTTGCTGGCATCGAGGTGCCACAACACAATCTTGATGTTGCTGCTAAAAGTCATTGGTGGCTCACCGCTCATCGCGGTTAGCCTCTCTTGCCGTGCGAGTAGGAGTAGTCGGAGCCACCGGTCAGGTCGGGAGCGTCATGCGAACTCTGCTCGCAGAGCGCAATTTCCCTCTAGATGAGTTGAGGTTCTTCGCCTCTTCACGCTCCGCTGGCAAGACCATCGAATGGCAGGGTCGCAGCATTGTTGTTGAAGATGCCGACCAGGCTGACCCCACCGGCCTTGACATTGCACTGTTTTCTGCAGGTGCGACGTCGTCGCGTGCGCTGGCACCACGTTTTGCCGACCGCAGAGTCACAGTCATTGACAACTCGAGTGCCTGGCGTATGGATCCTGATGTTCCTCTTGTGGTGAGCGAAGTGAACCCTGGTGACATTGCGAATGCGCGCAAGGGAATCATTGCGAATCCGAATTGCACCACGATGGCAGCGATGCCGGTGCTCAAGCCTCTGCACGATGAAGCAGGACTTGTTCGGATGGTTGCCAGCACGTACCAAGCGGTGAGTGGTGCCGGACTTGTCGGTGTCGATGAGTTGGCGGTGCAAGTTCAGGCCGTTGCCGAATCCGCATCAGCACTCACATTCGATGGTGATGCTGTCGCAATGCCTGCGCCGCAGAAGTTTGCGCGCAACATCGCTTTCAACGTGCTTCCATTCGCTGGGTCGTTGTTGGACGACGGAACCGACGAAACCGATGAGGAACGCAAGTTGCGCAACGAGTCACGCAAAATTCTCGGCATTCCCAATTTGAAGGTCTCAGGTACCTGTGTGCGCGTTCCGGTTTTCACGGGTCACTCGCTCTCTCTCAACCTTGAGTTTGCTCGACCACTTTCCGCTGGTCGCGCACGAGACATCCTGCAGATTGCTCCCGGTGTCGTGGTCACCGATATTCCGACACCGTTGCTCGCAGCTGGCAAAGACCCCAGTTATGTCGGCAGAATTCGCCAAGACGAGGGTGTCGAAGGTGGGCGTGGGTTGGCGTTGTTCGTGTCGAATGACAATTTGCGCAAAGGTGCTGCACTGAACGCCGTGCAAATTGCCGAACTTCTCGTGCGCTGACGCCGAGTAGTCAAAGAGTCGGGGTGACAGGATTTGAACCTGCGGCCTCGTCGTCCCGAACGACGCGCGCTACCAAGCTGCGCCACACCCCGAGTGTGGTCAGTTGGCGAGGCTATCTGCCGATTCAGGTGACGACTCGTCGACGGAGTCGACCTGCGCGACAGGAAAGTCAACGGGAGGTAGCGGCTCGGTGTAACTGCCCCCAGAGACGACAGTTGAAACGGCACGACGCAGTCGCAAAGCGTCCAGTGGTTTGATGATCCAACCGTTCGCTCCACTTCGACGAGCCATGTGCACATCGGCGGTTCGGTCGAGAAGCATGAGGACCGGAACATATGGTGCCAATCCGCCACTGTGATCGAGGCGAAGGTCCATGGTGACTGCCATTGCTCCCATGGATCCGATTTGAAGATCGAGAACTGCAATATCGGGCGACGACTCGTTGATTGTTCCAACAACTTCACGGCCATTCGAGACGATGGTGAAACGAGTGTCGCCTCCGCCAAGGGCAGCGATTACTTCGTCGAGCACCCACTGGGCATCTGTTGCAACGAGAATGTGCACGCCTGAACTCTACACAGGCGTGTGGTCAGCCCAATGAGTCGGCAAGTAGAGCAATGCCGTCAAGGTCGTGAATATCAGTGGATTGCTCAGCAATTTCGACCACTTCAACAAGGCCGGGCGGTTCATCTGCGCCGGACCGAATGGTCGACATACGGTCAATGAAGTTCTGAACGAGTTCACGTTCGGTCTTGGCGCGCTGTCGAAGTGTGGCGACATTGTTTTCGAGCCATTCTTGTGCTTCACTCGAACTCTGCACCGAAGTACCTGATGGTTCTCCAGCGGCATCAAAGAGCGGAGTCAGCCTGTTTGCGAACACGAATGAAGGCGAAATGCGGGTATCGGCCAAGCGATCGACCAGTACTTGTGTGTCGCTCAGCGGCTCTGGTGAAGGTGCAACGACCACGGCAAAGTCCGTGCCCTCACCGCGAAGGAGATGAGATACCGAACTTGCCCGTTGCGCAAAGCCTGTCTCCATGCCCTCGAACGCTCGCAGAAAATCAATCACGTCGCTCATCACGTTTGAACCAACTACTTTGCCGATGGCTTTCAGGATTGGTTGAACCGTTGCTCCGATGACTTTCAACCCACCTCGTGAAGGTGCCGTGAGGATTCTGAAAAGTGGATGTCTCAAGAAACGGACAAGTCGTTCAGGTGATTCAATGAAGTCGAGTGCATTACGTGATGGTGCCGTGTCGAGTACCACAAGGTCGAATCGCGGGTCCTCGTGCAACCGCAACAGCATTTCGGCTGCCATGTAATCCCTCGTACCCGACAATGATCCTGAGATCGACTTGTAGAAGACATTCGAGCGAATGAGGTCCGCTTGTTCTGCGCTGGCCGCGAATCGTTCGATGAGACTGTCAAATGTTGAGGTGACATCGAGCATCGCGGCCCACATCTCACCGTGACCGATGCGTTCAACCAACACCGGCTCGTTCGACAAATCACCACGACGGCCGAGTGCATCTGCCAGTCGTCGTGCCGGATCGATAGTGATGACCACGGCTCGCCGTCCTCGTCGAGCGGCAGATAGTGCGAGTGCGGCAGCAACCGTGGTCTTGCCGACACCTCCAGATCCACAGCACACAATCACGCGGCGCGTTGTCAGAAGCTCATTGATGTTGTTCATATGCCATCACCAGACAGATTCTTGACTGCATCGACGAAAGTGCGTCGAAGGATGTCACCAGTGTGCCGAGAGACGGAGGTGTCGGGAAGAACGATTTTCTGTAGTGGAACTCGGCGTTGAAGTTCGTGGAGAGTAGCGACTTGCCGGTCGCGACGAGTCAATCTGTATTCGAGTGCGTTGCGTTGCGCATCACTTCGACACGCATTGCGCAACTCGTCGGGGCTTGTCGGTAACGAGTCTTGGTCAAATTTGTTCACGACAATCGGTGAGAGGTGAACACCAAGTTCGTCTTCGAGATCGAATGCGGTATCAACCAGTTCCATAACCGGTGTGACCTCTGGAGTGGTGACAAGCATGAGCCTGCAGGCTGATGCATCAGCGAGCATCTGTCGTACGTCGTCAGCTTGCTGTCGAATGGGGCCAGCCATGACCGCTCGGCCCAGTGACATCGGGGCGCGCAACAACGAGAGTGCTTGCCCGGCTGGTGGCCCATCCACGATGAGGAGGTCTTGTTGACCGTCGCGGGCCAATTGTTTGATCTTTCCAAGGATGAGAAGGTCATCTATTCCAGGTGCGGCAGATGCGACCACATCGATAATGCCGAGTGATGACAACTGCCGCGTGACGATTCCAAGTCCTTGACCTGAGAGGTATTCGGCAAGGGCATCACTGGGTTCGAGTGTGAGATGTTTCACTGAGCCCATTGCTGTGGCTGAACCCGTTGCATGCTCGGCTGTCTGGGGTCCCTCTCCGTTCAGGGAGTTGTGGTCAGCAAGTACACCGATTCTCACGAGCAATACGGACAAACCCGCCTCTGCGGCGACAGATGCCACCGTCTGAGCCACCGTTGATTTCCCAACTCCACCTTTACCGGCAACAATGAGAACCCGTGATGCTGTCAGGAACTGCGCCAACTCCATCGATGAAGGTGACCTTCTAGTGCGCCCGCACAGAATGCGACGTTGGCTGCTTGCACTTGGTGTCACGGCTGCGGCACCGTTTGTGGGTCTGATGTCCGGTGGGGAAATGGTTCGCGCCGCCGGTGCAGTAGACCACGCTGGACTTCACATTGACCATCGTGCCACAGCCACTGATTCAACTGAGTTGGCACCGGTGGATGTCGTCGAAGTGAGTGGTCTGCTTGACGACATTCTCGTGGATGAGATCACCGATTCCATCGAGCGTGCGGCAGCAAACGGGTCTCAAGCTGTGGTGTTGCAGTTGAACAGCAGGGCATCGGTGGTGTCTGATGAGCGATTCGCGGAACTCTTGACACAAGTGGCTGAAGCGCCGCTTCCCATTGGGGTGTGGGTGGGTCCTTCGGGTGCTCGCGCATACGGTGCACCAGCGCAATTGTTGGCAGTTGCAGATGTCACTGCGATGGCTCCTGGTGCTCGCATCGGATACACGGGCACCCTCAAGAAACTGAACGATGTAGCAGTGAGTTTTGGTATGGCCGATGATCTGTTGACCAACGGATCAATGGGTTTTCTCGAGGCTCGCGAGCAGAAAGTTCTGAAGTTCTCAACAGATGACCGCGGTGTTCCAGTTCTGAGAAACATGTTGTTCGCGCTCGACGGACTAACCGTGAATGGGAAGCAACTCAACACTGTCGTTGATGCTCTGGATGACAACGGACAGGTTGTGCGTGAAGCCACCACCGCTCGATTCTTCAAGTTGGGTTTGGTGCCACGTTTGCTGCACACCGTGGCGAGCCCGGCATCGGCGTATCTGCTCATCTCTGTAGGTCTCGCACTCTTGATCTTCGAGCTCTTCACTGCGGGAATCGGTGTCGCCGGACTCGTCGGCGCTGTCTGCACGGTTCTCGCGAGCGTCGGTATGTCATATGTGCCGATCAATGTCACCGGACTCGTACTGCTGTTGTTAGCGATGGTCGCATTTGCTGTTGATGTCCAGGTAGGTGTTCCAAGGTTGTGGACGGGCGTCGGACTCGTGTTCTATGTGATTTCGTCCTTCATGCTCTTTGAGCCGGTGGGGGCACATGTCATGCGTCCATCGTGGATCACTTTGGCAACGTGTATCGGTGGCATGGCACTCACATTCATCGTGGGAATGCCGTCAATGACGCGCACGAGATTTGCAACGCCAACAATCGGGCGTGAATGGTTGATTGGGCGGGAGGGAGTAGCCGTCGGAGCAATCAGCCCGAATGGAACGGTACGTATCGATGGAGCTGAGTGGCGGGCACGCACAAATCGGGCAACGCCACTTGCAGATGCACAAGGTCTTCGTGTCGTTGCGATTGACGGCGTGACACTCGAAGTTGAACCGCTCGAAGGTGGAGCGCGTGACTACCGCGAGATGCGCAAGAGCGGCGACGCCGGGAGCGAATAGTTGTTGCTCGTTCTTCTTGCGCTTCTGGTACTCGTACCTCTTGCAGAGGTGTGGGTCATTGTGCAAGTCGGGTCAAGCCTTGGCATCGTCACCACCGTTGCTTTGCTGATCGGGGTGTCTGTGTTTGGAACAGCACTCGCAAAGCACGAAGGCGTGCGAGTGTTTCGCTCTTTCATGACCGCTATCGACAAGGGCGAGATGCCGTCTCGCGACATCATCGCCGGGGCATGTCTCCTCCTGTCGGGTCTGCTCTTTCTTGTTCCCGGATTCGTGACCGATGTCCTCGGCATCTTGTTGTTGCTTCCTCCTGTGCGTGGCGGTCTTGCACGTTTCGTGCTTCGGCGTCGAAGTGGTAGGTCAAACGTGCGGGTGGTGCGAGCTACGTACTCTGGGCCAATTGTCGATGTCGAGGTGACATCAGATCGACCTTCACTCGGTTCATCGACGCCGAATGATGAGAGCAAGAGTCAGTGAGCGCTTCACACGGACCCGGAAGGGATGAGGACTTCGATCCACGCGCGATCCCCATTCGTCCGGCAGCAACCGTGCTGTTGGTGCGCGAGGCATCGCAAGGCATGGAAGTGTTTATGTTGCGCCGCACGTTGAGTGCAGTGTTTGCGAGTGGCATGTACGTGTTTCCTGGTGGGCGTGTCGATGATGTCGATGGAACTGATGCAATTTCAAAGTGTTGCACTGGTCGCAATGACGTAGAAGCAAGTGCCCTGCTACGCGTGCCCAATGGTGGACTTGCATTCTGGGTGGCTGCAATTCGTGAATGCTTCGAAGAGGCAGGAGTTCTTCTTGCAACGCACAATGCAACGGGCCAGGTTGTGCAGTTCACTGATCCGGCCGTTGTAAGTCGATTTGCGAGCGCGAGACATCGCATCCACGACGGAGATCTGTCGCTCATTGACTTTTGTCATCAAGAAGACCTCACACTGGTTACGAGTGACATTCACTATGTGAGCAACTGGATCACGCCGCTTGGTGAACGCCGCCGATTCGACACCAAGTTTTTTCTTGCACGCGCGCCAGAGGCACAAGATCCCCTTCATGACGACAAGGAGACCATTGACAGTCTGTGGGTTCGACCAGAAGAAGCCATGGAAAAGTGTGAGGCCGGGGAGTTGGCGATGTTGCCACCAACCATCGGCAATCTCCGTTTTCTTCTCGAACACGATTCCATCGACGCTGCAATGGCGGCTGCGCAGCAAGTGGGAGTGCCAACTCCGGTGCAACCGCGCCTTCGATATGACGCAGATGGGAAAGTAACGGGTGTGGTGATGCCCTGGGACCAGGGTTACGACCAGCTCGAGGGTTAACTGCGTGACCGCACGGTGACAACGGCCGGCTCAGCGTCACGCGCTGAACAACCCGCCATGTCGTCAGTTGTTGGTGTTTCGTCGATGATGCGTCTGGCGATTGCGCGAAACACATGAGCAGCCTGACTTGAACCCGCAAGAGCAATCGGTTCTCCACGGTCACCACCGTCAGACACGGCGGGTTCAATCGGTACTTGTCCGAGAAGCTCGACACCGATGTCAGTTGCAAGTGTTTGGCCGCCACCGACACCGAAGAGCGGGTACTGCTCACCGTGGTCGCAGACAAACGAGCTCATGTTCTCGATGACACCTGCAACGCGCAAGAAACTGCGACGAGCCATGTCGGCAGCTCGAATAGCAACTTTCTGAGCAGACACTGCCGGAGTGGTGACTATGAGTAGATCGGTTCGCGGAAGCATGCGAGCAAGTCCCATCTGAACGTCGCCTGTTCCAGGTGGCATGTCAATCAAGAGAAAGTCGAGTTGACCCCAGTCGACATCGTTCAGGAATTGTTCGACGGCTTTCGTGAGCATGAGACCACGCCACATGAGGGCTGTGCCTTCGTCTTCAACGAGCATGCCGGTGGAGACGACTTTCAAAGTGCCAGTCCCGACTCGACGCTCATTCGGCACAATCATCGGCTTGTCGCGTCCGTCCACAGCACGCGCTTGCAGACGATCTGGCATACCCAACATGCGCGGAATGGAGAAACCCCAAATGTCTGCATCAAGCACACCGACGGTCTTGCCTTCAGCAGCAATCGCAGCCGCAAGATTCACGGTCACCGAACTCTTGCCGACGCCACCTTTGCCACTGGCGATGGCGAGCACTCGTGCCGACATTGGCACAGCAGTGTCGGGAGCTTGCTCTCGAGCATTCCATCGCGCGCGCGTCATCACCGCGGTGCGCTCATCGGCGGTCATTTCGCCCCAATCAATGGACACCTTGATGATGGACGGATGATGGATCAGACGACTTTTAATGTCCTTCTTGATCTGCGCCCGAAGTGGGCATCCCTTGATGGTGAGCTTGACCCCAATACGCACGATGTATCCACCGTCGCCGGGCTCGAGCGTCACGTCGCCGGCCATTCCCAAATCAACGATGTTGTCGCCAAGTTCGGGGTCCATCACCGCACGCAGCATGGCCCTGATGTCATTGACGTCGGGTGCCGGGGGCAGGCTCACGCAATCAGTGTAAGAGCCTTGTACGATTTCGTGTCGAGGCGCCCCATCAATTCGGGGCTCCACGAACCAGTCCGACTCATCCGGAGGAACAACTCATGATCACCCTCACCGATTCAGCCGCAACCAAGGTCGCTCAACTTCTTGAATCCGAAGGAACACCTGAGTATGCGTTGCGCGTCGCTGTGAAGTCTGGCGGTTGCTCAGGGTTCCAGTACGACATGTATTTCGACGGTGACATTGCTTCTGACGACGTCGTCACGTCGTTCGGTGCAGTGAAGGTCGTTGTTGATCCAGCATCTGCCTCGCTTCTCGATGGTGCCAGCCTCGACTACAAAGACGGTCTCACCGAGCAGGGTTTCGCCATCACGAACCCGAACGCCACCCGCAGCTGCGGCTGTGGCAAGTCGTTTAGCTGAACGAAACTTTCATCAGCCGCTTAAGGCTGACAGCACATCGTTGACTTCATCAACATCAAAAATTGCGTCTAGTCGCCGTCGGAGTGTTCCCGATGCGTCGGTAATGAACAATGAGGGCTCAAACGTCAGGTTGTAGGCCCTCACGGCCGGTGCAACATTTTCTGCCGAGTCGTCGGTGTACACGTCTGCATGCACGAACACCACATCATCTCCAGTCGACTTAGAAAGTGAGATGAGCGCATCAAGCGCTGGCGCACATGTGCCTGTCTGACAGTACGCAGGTGTGCCGATGAGGTACACGACTTTCTTCCCAGATGACAATGCATCGGAAAGTGTGATGTCGTGGAACGGACATACTCCTTCCGCACGTGTACAAATGGGGTTGACACCACGTGCATCAGACGTTGTCGGTGTGTCGAATGGTGGAAGTGGATCGTCAACCAAAGGAATTGCAACTGACTTCCTGTCGACCACCTGCACGGCTGCACCAGTGTCAGGGCCACCTTCGACGATGAGCGAATAGATGCCCGGTTCGGTGACAGTCACGATGAATGGCCAGTAGGGCTGTGGAATGTTGTTGTCGTGTTTCGTTGCGGACAACGAGTCAGCGACGACATTTCCTGTATCAGCATTAATGAGTCGGGCATTCAATGTGTCGGGCAGGGTGGCGTCGTCATCGGTGAGCACACCTTTTTGAGTGGCGAGTGAAATGGGAAGTCGCAGTTCGCCCGGCACCAGAACGGTGCCGGGGAAACGTTGAACGATCGAGAGGTCGTTTGGGAGAGATGTGCCGCCACCGTCAGAGCCGCAAGCTGCCAAGAGCACAGCGCCACCTGCCACCATTGCGCTGGACTGCAGAAAACGTCGGCGTGATAGTCGGAATGAAGCAGAGTAAATCCACGCAGGTTCGTCTGTCACGCTGCAATCGTAGGGTTTGTCACCACTGACCTAGTGTTGGGGCATGACAAAAGCAGTGGGACCATACACACCGGTCGTTCGTGCTGGTGACTGGATCATCGTGTCCGGCCAACTCGGCATGAAAGATGGTGCTCTCGTCGCCGGCGGTGTGGCAGCACAGACCGCACAGGCGGTCGTGAACCTGAAAGCGCAACTACAGACTGTCGGCGCAACACTGAAAGACGTGTCGAAGACATTGTGTTTCCTCACCGACATGGACACCTTTGCCACGTTCAATGAGGCATATGTTGACGGCTTCGGCGGAAGTCGTCCGGCTCGCAGCACCATCGGTGTGGCCGCACTTCCTTTCGGTGGGGCCGTCGAGATTGAAGCATGGGCGTACAAGCCTGAGACACCGGCGAAAGCAGCGGCGCCAGCAAAAAAGACGGCACCGGTAAAGAAGACAACATCTCCAAAGAAATCGAAGTCTGCGAAGAAGACCACAACCGTCAAGAAGACAAAGCCTGCCAAAAAATCGCGAAAGGGTCGGTGACGTCATGCCAGGCGTGATTCTCATTGTGATCGCACTCCTCGCGTTTCCAATAGTGGTCGGACTTTCAACGGCTGCACTCGCTGGTGTCATCGGGCATTTCTTGTACAAAGACGCCGAAGCACGTCATGAAGGAAGCGAGTTGGTCGACCTCAACAACTGAGGACGACCTACACAATTCACATCACGACGATGAATGATCGTGCCCCGATGCACGCCTTCGATCGTGGGGCTAAGAGACTCAGCAAACGCATTCTTCGCTATGCGTTGAAACGGGTGCGCATGGATCCGCCACTCGACCACGCAGTTCCCGCAGAGGAACTTCGTCGACTGGCTGGGCACACCGTCACAGCCGAAGGTATCGGGGCCGAACGTGCGATGTCAGTGTGGGAAGACGTTCTTGCACCAGCGTGTATCAGTATTGACCATCCGAGGTACTTCTCGTACGTGCCTGCTGCTCCGACTGAAGCTGCTGGATTGTTCGACGTCGCCGCTTCTGCGGCCAACATTTTCGGAGGCTCGTGGCAAGAAGGCGCTGGTGCGATCTTCGCGGAGAATGAAGCGCTTCGTTGGATTGCTGCTCTTGCAGGAATGCCAACTGATGCCGGAGGCGTCTTCGTGTCTGGTGGAACGGCCGGAAACTTATCGGCGCTGGTGGCTGCACGTTGGAAGTGGCGACACGATTCACCTTCGATGAATTCCACTCGTGGCGTGATCATCGCTTCACGCGCAGCACATTCATCCATCAACCAAGCAGCACAAGTGATGGATGTGGATGTGGTGTGGGCCGAAGATGATGATCGAGGTCGGCTGTCAGGTGATTCTGTTCAAGCAACGTGGCAGTCGATGTCTGAAGAGCAACAGAGATGCACGTTTTGTGTCGTCGCAACTGGTGGTACCACCAATGTGGGAATCGTGGATGATCTTGAAGGGGTTGGCTCGTTGGCGGCTACTCATGGGCTGTGGTTTCACGTGGACGCCGCTTACGGCGGGGCAGCATTGGCGGCTCCGTCTGTGCGAGAGCTGTTCAACGGAATCGAACGTGCCGACAGTCTGATTGTCGACCCACACAAGTGGCTGTTTGCACCTTTCGATTCGTGCGCTCTTTTGTATCGTAATCCGCAAATCGCGCGAGCTGCACACACGCAACATGCGGAATATCTCGACGCGCTACGTCACGATGATGATTGGAATCCGTCTGACTACGCGCATCACCTCACACGAAGGGCGCGAGGACTTCCGCTGTGGTTCAGCCTGGCCGTTCACGGCACTGCCGCATACAGCGAGTCGGTCGAGCGAAGCCTGACTGTCACACGAGAGGGTGCCGACGACATTCGTTCGTCCTCTCATCTTGAACTGGTGATGGAGCCTGAGCTGAGTGTGCTGATGTTCCGGCGCCATGGCTGGACAACCGAGCAGTACTACGCCTGGTCGGACAAGGTGCTCACAGACGGCCTTGCCTTCGTTGTGCCGACATCCTGGCGCGGAGAAACAGTGTTGCGCCTCTGCTTGGTGAATCCTGCAACCACGCGTGACGATCTGCGTTTGGTGTTTGACTCTCTGAAATGATGGTGAACGATGAGTGATGCGGTTGATCTGTTGGTGCGCAACGCCACACTTGTCGCCACCGTTGACGCAACTCGTCGAGAACTACCTGGTGGTTGGGTGGCGGCAAAGAACGGTTTCATCACAGCGGTCGGATCAAGCACCGACCCCATGCCATCTGCCAAGCAGGTGATCGATGCAAGCGATTGCTTGGTGACCCCTGGTCTCATCAACACCCATCATCACCTGTATCAGAACCTGACGCGGGCGTATCCACCGATGACCAATGCACCACTTTTTGGATGGTTGCAGACGTTGTATCCCCTATGGCGTGCACTCGACGAAGAAGCAGCGCATGTGTCGGCATGGGTGGGACTTGCTGAGCTTGCATTGTCCGGATGCACGACATCGACAGATCATCTGTACTTGCATCCGCGCAACGGCGGCGACTTGTTGTCGGCCGAAATTGCTGCGGCGGTCGATCTGGGTGTGCGCTTTCATCCAACTCGCGGGTCAATGTCTTTGTCGCAGAAGGATGGTGGTCTTCCGCCTGATGATGTCGTGCAAACCGACGATGAAATTCTCGTGGCATCGGAAGATGCTGTGCGGCTTCACCATGATCGGTCTCATGGCGCAATGGTCCGTGTTGCCCTTGCACCTTGTTCACCCTTCAGTGTCACCAAACAGTTGATGGTGGAGTCTGCAGAACTTGCCGCGAAACTCGATGTTCGCCTGCACACCCATTTCGCAGAGAACAGTGAAGACGACGAGTTTTCGTTGGCCACATTCGGGTGTCGACCTTTTGATTATCTGAAAGACGTTGGCTGGTGTTCCGATCGCACATGGGTGGCGCATTGCGTGATGCCGAACCCCGATGAAGTCCGACAATTGGGAGCCGCCCACATTGGTGTCGCACACTGCCCAAGTAGCAACCTCATCCTTGCTTCTGGTATTTCACCCGTTGTCGACCTGCGAGATGCGGGCGCACACGTCGGATTGGGCGTCGACGGATCTTCTTCTGCCGACTCTGCATCGCTGTGGCTCGAGGCTCGTCAGGCGATGCTGTTGGCGAAGTTGCGCAATGGAGCAGGCGCCGCTGATGCACGCATGGCTCTCGAAGTCGCCACTATCGGCGGGGCTGGTTGCCTCGGCCGCATAGGTGAAATCGGGTCTTTGGAAGTTGGTGCCGTTGCTGACATTGCGGTGTGGTCACTCACAGGGGTTGCTTTTGCAGGTGCAATCGCCGACCCGATTGAGGCGTGGTTGCGCTGTGGTCCGACTGCAGCACGCGACACGATTGTGCACGGCCGAGAAGTTGTTCGCAACGGACAACTTGTGAGTCGAAGGGTGGATGAGATGTTGTCGACCCACCGAGTGCTTGCTGAACGTATGCAGCTGATCGCCTGATCAGCCATGTGGAGCGCATTCTGGTTGAGCTTTGGCGTGATATTTGTCGCTGAACTTGGGGACAAGAGCCAGCTAATGGCGCTGGCATTTGCGACGCGTTACAAGGTGATGCCTGTTCTCATCGGCATCACCGCTGCGACTGCGATCGTTCATCTGGCTTCAGTCGCGCTTGGTGGTGTGCTCGGTGCGGCACTGCCGACCAAGCCCATCAATGTTGTCGCTGCAGTCGCATTCGTGATCTTCGGACTCTGGACGCTGCGGGGCGATGAGTTGAGTGAGGCTGAAGAGAATCGCGCTGCCCAAACTGCACGAAGCGTGGTGTTTGCAGTTGGGTCGGTGTTCTTTCTTGCAGAGCTCGGTGACAAGACCATGCTCGCAACCGTCACCTTGGCGACACGCGAAGGTCTGGTCGGCACGTGGCTTGGTTCGACCGTTGGAATGGTGATCGCAGATGCTCTTGTAATTGTCATCGGTAGAGCGCTTGGTAAGCGATTGCCAGAACGCACCATCAAGATTGGTGTTGCGATCGCATTTTTCGTGTTTGCCGCCTTGTTGTTTGTCGAAGCGCTTAGCTAGCGCCCCAGCGCGACTGACCAAAGCGATAGCCGACACTTCGAACTGTCTGAATGAGGTTGGCGTGTTCTTCACCCAACTTGGCTCGCAGACGACGAATATGGACATCGACAGTTCGCGCTCCGCCGTAGTACTCATACCCCCACACTCGTGACAGCAACACTTCGCGAGTGAACACCTTGCCTGGGTTTTGGGCAAGGAACTTCAAAAGTTCGTATTCCATGAAGGTGAGGTCGAGCGGTTTGCCATTGAATGTGGCCTGGTAGGTCTCAAGATTCAACGAGAGACCGGAGTACTCCACCATCTCGGCACCCGACACCGAACCGCCTGCCAGCCACAGGGCATGACGCAGGCGCGCTTCCAATTCGCGAGGATGAAACGGGGCCAAGCAGAAGTCGTCGTACAAGTCATCTCGCAGCTCAAGATCGGTGATTTGTGCACCGGTCACCAACACGATGACTGGAGTCACGGGGTTGTCGCGCTTACGGAGAGAGCGAGCAAACGCCCACGCACCTTCTGGGTCGGTTTCGCATGACACCACCGCGCCACCCCAACCTTGGGCTGGTTCTGCCCGCTCGGCTTCTTCAGGGTTGGCAACCGCTTTCCACCGAAAGCCTCCAAGATCAAGCAAGCGTGCGACATCGGGCGACGCCGGATCGGGGAAGACGACAAGAGTGTCGATGTCGGTCACCACACCACCTACATCGACTTCAGATAACGGTTCAACTCGAACGGAGTTACTTGGGTCTTGTATGCACGCCATTCATCGCGCTTATTGCGCAAGAACCATTCGAATGTGTGCTCGCCCAGGCAGTCGGCAACGAGTTGTGAGCTTTCCATGACTTTCAATGCGTCGGCCAACAATTGTGGAAGTTGTTGGATGCCGAGCTTCTCGACGACGTCATCGCCCATCTCGAACAAGTTCGCGTCGGCTTCGGTGGGAAGTTCATATCTCTCGCGAATGCCCTTTAGACCTGCAGCAAGAATCACCGAGAACGCAAGGTACGGATTGGTGGCTGGGTCTGGCGAGCGATACTCGATGCGAGTTGCATTCGGGTTACCACGCTTTGGAATGGGAACTCGGATGAGCCCACTCACGTTGTTGCGCGCCCAGGTGATGTGCACTGGTGCTTCGAACCCAGGTACGAGTCGTTTGTAACTGTTGACCGTTTGGTTTGTGATGGCGGTAATTTCGGCCGCATGTCGGATGAGACCGGCCATGAACTGTTTTGCCACTGGCGACAAGTTGTAGGGGTCGTTCTCGTCGTAGAAGGCGTTCGAGTCACCTTTGAAAAGCGACATGTGCAGATGCATGCCAGATCCCTGCACGCCTTCCAATGGTTTGGGCATGAAAGTTGCATGCACTCCGTGTGATGCGGCTATTTCTTTCACCACTACACGAAATGTCATGACGCTGTCGGCCATGGTGAGTGCATCGGTGTGGCGAAGGTCAATCTCTTGTTGGCTTGGCGCATCTTCGTGGAATGAGTACTCCACAGGAATGCCCATGGTCTCGAGAGTGCGGATGGTCTCTTTGCGAAGTGAGGAAGCGACATCGGAACTTGTGAGATCGAAGAAGCCACCCTCATCCAGGGGCTGGGGCGCGACGCCAGGTTGCGGAGGTGCGAAGTAGAAGTACTCCATGTCGGGAGCAAGAAGAAATTCGAAGCCCTGAGCACGCGCTGCATCGAGATTGCGACGAAGAATCTGACGTGGATCACCTTCGAATGGTGCGCCATCGAGTTTGTGGATGTCGCAGAACACCCGTGCTTCTGCACTCTTCTGGTCGACCCATGGCATGACCTCGAATGTGTTCGGGTCGGGAATCGCGAGCACGTCGCTTTCCTGCACGCGGCTGTATCCGTTGATGGACGAACCATCGAATGTCATGCCGTCGTTCAGTGCATTTTCGAGCTCTGCCGGGCTGATGGCAAAGCTCTTGAGCGTGCCGAGCACGTCGGTGAACCACAGGCGCACCAGACGCACGCCGCGTTCCTCCACTGTCCGCAATACGTAGTCACGTTGTTGATCGAGCATCTCGCTCACCTCGCCAGTCTGCCGTGTGTCTTGTCAATCTCCGCACCGAATGGTGGTTCGGTCCATAAATGCTTGCGGGGGCCCGAAGGCCCCCGCGGATGTCGTTTGTGTGCGGTGTGGAACCGCAATTCCTTAACCGAGGACGGTCTCGAGAATCAACCGCGTGACTAAGTAAGGATCGCAGTTGGCGTTCGGACGACGGTCTTCTGCATAACCGCGCTTGTCGCGTGCGACCTGCCACGGAATACGTACAGACGCCCCACGGTTTGACACGCCGTAGCTGTACTTGTTCCACGGCGCAGTCTCGTGCTTTCCGGTGAGGCGGCTCTGGATGTCGTGTCCGTAGTTCTCGACATGCTCGAGCACGCGCGTACCGAGCTTCTCGCACGCGGCGATGACTGCTTCGTAGTTGTCACGCATGGCACGGGTTGAGAAGTTGGTGTGTGCACCTGCACCGTTCCAGTCACCCTTCTCGGGCTTCGCGTCGAACGAGATGACCACGTCGTAGTCCTCGGCGATGCGATGCAGCAACCAACGACCGACATTGAGATGGTCACTGACCGCTGTCGCGCTCAATGGTCCGATTTGGAATTCCCACTGACCAGGCATCACTTCTGCGTTGGTGCCAGAGATGCGAAGGCCTGCATCGATGCACGCCTGAGTGTGACGCTCGACGATTTCGCGACCGACCACGCGACCTGCACCGACGCCGCAGTAGTACGGACCCTGCGGTGCTGGGTAACCACCCTCGGGGAATCCGAGTGGAGTTCCGTCGAGACGCAACATGGTGTATTCCTGCTCGATGCCGTAGATCATTTCTGCATCTGCGTACTTCTTCGCAGCTGCTTCACATGCTCCGCGTGTGTTGGTGGGGTGTGGTTCACCAGTAGCGGCGAGCAACACTTCACACATCACGATGACGTTCTTGCCGCCACGAATGGGGTCGGGGCAGTGGAACACCGGCTTCAAGATGCAGTCGGAGGATTCTCCAGTTGCTTGTTCGGTTGACGAACCGTCGAAACCCCACTCGTCGATTGGCATGTCAGAGATCGCGCCGGCGTAATCCGGCAGGACCTTTGTCTTGGAACGAAGGAGGGGGGTGGGCTTTGTTCCGTCTATCCAGATGTATTCGGCCTGAATGGGCACAGTGCTGTCCTTTGTCTTTGGGACCTACCCATCGAGTGAGCGTCGTCCGAGTGATTTAGTCGCTACAGCCTGCCAAGAAGCCTTTGCTTGTCTGTAACCCGACTGTTACGGCAGTGTGAAATGACCCGAGAAATGGTGACTCCGAGCCGATGTCGGCTGAATTTGAGGGCGCCGCGCCCCCATTCTCACGAGGTGACGCGTGGGTAGCCTCGCTTCTTGTGACGGTTGGTAAAACGAGTGGCGTGAGGATTGCGCTGGCCCAGGTGAACCCGACCGTGGGCGACATCTCTGGCAACGCCGCTCGTGCGGGGGACTTGTACGCCCGTGCTGAAGGCGAAGGCTGTGACGTTGTGGTCTTCCCCGAGTTGATGCTGGTCGGTTATCCGCCAGAGGATCTCGTGTTGAAGCGTCGATTTGTCGAGGACAATGTGCTGGCCGTGCATCGCTTCGCCGAGAAGACCCGCGACTGCCGAGCAATCATCGGATTTGTCGACTTCGACGGCGACCACATCTATAACGCTGCGGCGCTGTGCGCGAATGGCGGCATCGAGGCGGTCTATCGCAAGCGACTTCTGCCGAACTACGCCGTGTTCGATGAAGAGCGGTACTTCACACCGGGACCTGGTGCAGGCGACCACGGGGTCTTCAATCTCGGTGAATCTGTGTGCGCGATGTCAATCTGCGAGGACATCTGGGCGACTGACGGACCAGTCACCAAACAGGTTGCTGCCGGTGCGCGAATTGTGTTGAGTTTGAACGGGTCACCATTTCACTCTGGCAAACACGGCGAGCGAGAAGCGATGCTCATCGAACGTGCCCGCGCCAACTCGTGCGCCATCGTTTATGTCAATCAGGTGGGTGGACAAGATGAGTTGGTGTTCGATGGTGCGAGCCTCGTCATTGACTCGTCAGGAAGAGTCGTCGCGCGTGGCAAGCCATTCGAGGAGGATTTTCTTGTAGTCGATCTGGAAGTTGACGGGCGAAGTCAACTTCCGACAGCATCAACCCAAACGAGCGACGACATCGACCGTATGTATCGCGCGCTCGTTCTTGGCACCCGTGACTATGTACGCAAAAATGGGTTCACCGACGTTCTCATCGGACTGTCCGGTGGTATCGATTCAACGCTTGTCGCGTGTATCGCAGTCGAAGCACTCGGTGCTGAACATGTGCACGGTGTAGCAATGCCATCGAGGTACAGCAGTCAAGGATCACTCGATGATGCGGAAGCATTGGCAGTGAATCTCGGCATTGATTACCGCGTCGTGCCGATTGAAGAGGCATTCACGTCGTATCTATCAATGCTTGCACCATCATTTTCTGGCCGCGAGCCTGACCTCACTGAAGAGAACTTGCAGAGTCGTTGTCGTGGAGCAACATTGATGGCCTTGTCGAACAAGTTCAACTGGATGGTGCTGACGACAGGCAACAAGAGCGAAATGGCTGTTGGTTACTTCACGATCTATGGCGACTCAGTGGGTGGCTATGCGGTCATCAAAGATGTCTTAAAGACCGAGGTGTACGCATTGTGTCGGCGCGTCAATGAACGAGCAGGTCGAGACATCATTCCCGAGTCAGTTCTCGTGAAGCCCCCGTCAGCGGAGTTGCGTCCAGATCAGCGCGATGATCAGAGCCTTCCGCCATACGAGGTGCTTGACCCAATTGTGCGTCTCTACGTGGATGGCGACCTCACGGTGTCTGAAATTGTTACTCGCGGATTTGACGAGTCGGTGGTGCGTCGAATTGCACGACTCATCGATCTCAATGAATACAAGCGCCGACAATGTGCGCCAGGTGTGCGTGTGTCGACAAAGGCATTTGGCAAAGACCGACGTATGCCAATCACCAGTCGATATTCGCACCCTTCAGCGTGACGTGTTGCGTTCGCGAGTAAGCGAACGTCAAGAGCCCAGCCAACAGAGCCAAAGTGGCTCCGACCAACCCTGGCGCTGCAAACCCACGGGATTCGTAGAGGGCTGTCGCAATCGCAGACATCACTGCGCGACCAAAAGTTCCGGCTCCGACAGCCGCCCCGAGCCCAACACCCGTGCTTCCGGGAATGAGATTGGCCGCAATCGGCAAAGCACTCACCACTGCGAATTCGAATGCTCCGATGAACACGATGAAGAGCACGAGCCCGATCAGGACATGGTTTGCACCTACGACCATCAACAGTCCGCTCGGAACCATGATGGCTGCGCCGTACATCACACTTCGTTCTTTACCCCAGGTATCAGTGCGGCGGGCGCTGGTGATGCTGGCGAGCAGCTCGAGCGCTCCAAGAAAAAACACGACTCCGGAGATTGCAGCTGCGTTTGCCCCATGATCGTCTTCAAGCCACGCACCGAATGTGATGCCCAAAGACTGACTCGCAGCCATAAGGCAAAACATCGTGCCAACAATAAGAAGTGGTGAGCCACGAAGAGATCCTTTGACGCCCAAATCTTCAGAAGGTCGTGGAGGTTCGGCCGGCAATTTCTGTGCGACAGCCACAAGTGACAAGAACATCGCAACTGCGCCAAGCAGATATCCGGCGCGCCAATTGATGAGTTCAGTGACAAGACCCATCGCGAGTACTCCGACGAGTAATCCGAGCGCCCAGGAAGTCTCGATGATTCCGATGACGCGGCCACGGCGTGCATATGGAACATGGTCATTGATCCACACAACCATCGATGAATCAAAGATGACCTTCGACACACTGAGAGCGAACACCGCGACGGTGAATAATGCGACGCTGTTTGACATGGAAGCAAGAACGACGCTCGCAACAATCGCTGACATTCCGACGAGCATCGAATTCCGACGCCTGTTTCGATCGATGACTTTTCCAACAAATGGTGCAAGCAGTCCGGCCAACTCGCCAACCATCAGCGCGAGTCCGAGTTGGCTGACCGTTACGTCGAAACCACGCGCGATGGTCGCCACAAACGGAGGAGCGAAGCGATAACACGCATTCGACACCAGACGCGCCACAGTCAGTGTGGTGAGGTGCTCACGAACTTCGGGCGCGTACGTGTCGTCAAGCCTGCGACCAAACATGATTTCAGTAGCCGTGTCTTCTAGAGCGCTTCACTGATAGCGCCATGATCAACGAGTTCAACAATGTCGCCAGGAATGAGATCAGAGCCACTTGGCCGATGATGAAAAGTGAAAGTGCAGCCACCCAAGTTGGGAATGCGCGGATCACTCATGCCCAACGCGCGCCTCATGACACGTAGAACTCCAGCATGCGCGACGACAAGTACTTGGCCACCCGGACACACCTCCGACAAGTCAGCGAGCGCTGCAGTAAAGCGGCCGATCACGGACTCGTTGGATTCGAAGTTCGGGGGACGTTCATGACGTTCCAAATATCCGGGGTAAGCCGCCTCAATCTCTTCGACGGTTAGTCCCTGCCATTCGCCCACATCGGTCTCGCGGAGTCGTTGGTCAGCCGGAAGAAGTTCGATTCCGAGGCGGTGGCCGATGATTTCTGCGGTGGTTCGTGCCCGCTGCAGGTCGCTACTCGCGAGAAGATCGAACGAGCCAAGTTTCTCGACGGCAGCATGAGCCTGAGTGCGACCAAGATCTGTCAGCGGCGGGTCGGCCTGTCCTTGCCAACGTCGCTGTGCGTTCCATTCACTTTCACCGTGTCGGATGACGAGAAAGCTCGTCGACGAGGTGTGAGAAGGCACGAACTCAAGGGTATCGCCACGAGTACGCTCGTCTTATGGCGCGGGTGCGATTGTTCGCCGCAGCACGTGAGGCAGCAGGAACCGCCGCAGACACTCTTGCTGGTGACACAATCAGTGATGTGCTCGAGGCAGCAGTGGCGAAATACGGCACTCACTTCGGTGTCGTGCTTACCACGTGCAAAGTGTGGCTGAACGGCGAGGAAGCGATCCCGTCCATGCAAGTGTCCGACGAAGACGAAGTGGCTGTGTTGCCCCCTGTGTCTGGTGGAAGTCAATGACTGATTTTTCTTCGCTTTCTCTTGCAGACATTCGAGCACGACGTGGTGAGTTGCAACGCCAAGAAGACGTCGTGTCCTTCGTGCGACGTCTCGCTCAGGGTCGCATTGATTTGGTGCATGACGAACAACGGCGTCGTGCTAACGGTGCTCCGGCAGATTCACGAGACCTTGCTGCACGCCTTGCTGATGTGTTCGGGCAACAGCACGGTGGTGGCAGTGCACGGCCACCTCGTGAAACGATCGTGCCGACGGACGACCCGCTCGCAGCGCAACTCGATGAACTCTGTGCTGAATTCAACTTTGAAGACTTGGATTCATTGTCAGATTCGTCGCTGTCGGCGCTCGACAGCGCACTGTCCCTCTTTGAGCAATCGTGTTCTCGCGACCGTCACGATTTGTTCGAGCAAATAGATGCCCTCACCGCCGAGCTCGTGCGGCGCCTGAAAGAGGGCGGTGCTGGTGCAGTGCTCGAGAACAGATGACAGAACAGAGCGCGTCGCCTCACGACAGATCATCTGATCGTTCTCCCTCTGACCGCCTTCGCGACGTTGGCGACTTCATCAAACAGCAACGCGAAGCTGCACAACACAGCATCCGCGACCTTGCGAAAGCGGCGGGAGTCTCAAATCCCTACCTGTCGCAGATTGAACGCGGAATTCGTCGACCATCGGCAAGCATCCTTCAGCAGATAGCGCGCGCCCTCGAGATCTCATCCGAGAGTTTGTACGTACGTGCCGGCATCCTCGACCCAGAGGCCCATGAGTCATCTCCCAGCGTGTCGCATGCAATTGCAGCTGATCCACATCTGACCGCAGAGCAAAAACAGACGCTTCTCAGCGTGTATCGCTCATACGTCGGTCCTGTAGAGCCACCTTCTTCGCACTAGACGGGAATGTTCTGCCTCATGGGTAGGTTGACCTTCCTGTGCAACGCGTAGCCGTTCTCTCTCTTCACACATCTCCGCTCGCTCAACCTGGTGTTGGCGACGGTGGTGGAATGAACGTGTACGTGCGCGAACTCGTGGCTGGTCTTGCACACGCAGGCATTGACTGCACTACTTACACCCGGGCGTGGCGTGAAGGACTCGCGCCTGTGGTGGAAGTCGAACCGAATCACCGCATCGTGCACATTTCTGTGGGTGACCCCGACATGCCCAAAGACGATTTGGTGTCGTTTGTTCCTGAATTCACCGACAAAGTCGCCCAACATGTGCTCGCTAATGGCGGAACCGATGTCGTACATGCGAACTACTGGTTATCTGGACTTGCCGGCCACAGTTTGAAACATGACTTGAATGTTCCCCTGGTCACCACTTTTCACACGTTTGCCAGAGTGAAAGCCCAAGGTGGCGACCCCGAGTCGGAACTGCGTGAGCAAGCCGAGATGGGCATCATCGGGTGTGCTGACGCAATTTGTGTCAGTTGCTCAGAAGAAGAGCGTCAGTTCATTGAGTTGTATGGCACTCCGCCCGGAACACTCGAAATTGTTGCCCCAGGTGTCGAACACGCTTTTTTTGCTCCTGGTGACAAGCGTGGCGCAAGGCATGCATTGCAATTGGGTGATGAGCCTGTGTTGTTGTTTGTCGGACGCATCCAACCACTGAAGGGCCTCGATGTTACCATTCGTGCTCTCTCCATGGTGCCGCGACCCGATGCACGCTTGCTCGTCGTCGGTGGTGCGAGTGGCACCGAGGGTGTGGCTGAATTGCATCGAATGCTTGAACTGATCGATGAGTTGGGAGTTACCGATCGCGTTCAGTTCATCGAGCCGCAACCGCACCACATTCTCAGCACGTATTACCGCGCAGCTGATGTGGTTTTGGTTCCGAGCCGTAGTGAAAGTTTCGGACTTGTCGCACTTGAAGCCGCTGCATGCGGAACACCAGTCGTCGCCAATGCAGTTGGTGGCTTGTTGACCATCGTCGAACATGGTCAAACCGGCTACCTCGTAGCCGATCGTGACCCCGATGTGTTTGCCCGACACGTCACCGACCTCGTTAACCAACCCGTACTGGCTCGAACTCTCGGCATCAATGCTGCAGAGCGTGCACGGCGATACACATGGAACTTTGCCGCTGCCAGATTGCGACGCGTGTATGCCGACTTGGCAGCACGCGACCGAGTCATGTGCTCATAGGTGAACTGTGAGCGAGTTGTTCAACGAGCCCGAGCTGGGAGTCCTAGCGCGTCGCATCGACGAGTGGCTTGCCGCATATTCATACAATCATTCGAACATTGCGGCCATTGATCGACTGGAAGGTGACGAGCGCAGATGGTTCGTGCGCATGCGTGGCGAATCGAAGGAATTCACCACCGTCTGGTTGTTGCTTGGCCAACGCACACTGAAATACGAGACTTACGTCATGCCTGCTCCAGAAGAGAATGCGGAAGTGTTGTACGAAAACTTGTTGCGGCGAAACGAAAAACTTGTCGGTGCTCACTTCTCCATCGGCATAGAAGAGGCCATCTTCTTGCGCGGCGAGTTGCCCTTGGGAATTTTGTGTGAGAGCGAGCTTGACCGTGCAATCGGCACTTTGTTCCAAGTGGTCGAGCAAGTCTTTCCCTCCATCATCCGCATCGGATTCGCCAGCAAATTCAGCTAGCGCTGCTGTGCGTTAGCCTGAAGTCGTGACCGAGCAACGCGCCATCTTGTCCATCGTTGGTGGCGGCAACATGGGAAGTGCACTGCTCGAAGGTCTCATTGCAGGTGGTCTCGCCCCTGACGACATCGTGGTGGTCGAGGTGGATGCGGAAAAGCGCCAGTCTCTTGCCGCTCGATTGGGCGTGCGAACCAGTGCGACTATCGTTCCATGCGAGGGTGCGGTGATTGCTGTGAAGCCTCAAGCAGCAACTGCAGTATGTGCTGAACTCGCTGCTCAAGGTGCGGAACGCATCGTGTCGATTGCAGCCGGTGTGACTGTTCGGCAGTTGCAAGACGCTGCAGGCCCGAGTGTGGCAGTCATTCGTGCGATGCCGAACACTCCAGCACTCGTGGGGCAGGGGGCAACGTCGCTTTGTGCTGCGGACGGAACGAAGACCGCCGACATCGAGTGGGCGACCCGAACTCTCAGTGCAGTTGGCCTGGTGATGCAGATCTCCGAGGACTTGATGGATGTGGCAACCGCTGTCGCTGGGTCTGGTCCGGGGTACCTCTTTCTCTTTGCAGAGGCCCTGCTCGAAGCCGCCGTCGAGGAAGGTTTGCCTCGTGAGGTGGCTGAGCCACTCATTCGCCAGTTGTTCAAGGGTTCCGGAGAACTCTTGGCGTCGTCACCAGACACTGCTGCAACCCTCAAAGACAAGGTGACCTCGCCCAACGGAGTCACTTTTGCGGGGTTACAGGTATTTGAGAACCAGGGTTTCCGCGACACCGTGCGGGCAGTGGTGCGTCGAGCAGCCGAACGCAACCGGGAAATGGGCCAGTAAGGCCCAGCGCTCGGCACGTGAACGTGCGCACAATCCCGAAGTTCTTTCACAAATGCCACGATGATTTAGTGCGAAAACTTGCTCAACTTCATCGCTTCATCGTCACGCCGATCGTTGCCAGATGTTGATAATTCGTTCAAAAAATTTCTTCGGGAGAATGCCGTGACGCTTTTCATAATCGGACCGATGTGCATAGAGTACGGGTCACTAGGTCACCGTTCAGGTTCGCTTGAACGGGAGTCGCGCCCTTCGGGGCCGCGCCGACGGGCCGGTGCCATCGGGGGGTTGGCACCGGCCCCAGTCGTTTCTGGGCATAAGTATCCTCGCGAAAACTCCACATAGTTTGAACACAATGACGAATTGCACACAATGAATCACACGCACGTTGCACTCCTCACTGATTACGGCATGAACGATGAATTCGTCGGTGTGTTGAAGTCGGTCATCATCGATGCCGCACCACATGCACAAATCACTGATATCTCGCACGGAGTCGCACCCTTTGATGTGCGAGGTGGTTCGTTGATGCTCGCGCGTGCTGTTCAGTACGTTCCAAAAGGACTCATCATTGCTGTTGTTGATCCCGGTGTTGGAACTGCTCGTCGAGCAATCGCAGTTGAAGTCGCTGGTGGTGACGGCATTTTGATCGGGCCTGACAACGGACTACTTGCACCCGCAGTTGCGATGGCTGGTGGTGCCGAGCGGGCATTCGAGCTCTCCAACACTTCGCTGCATCTCGAAGCACCAGGGGCGACATTTGCTGGCCGCGACATCTTTGCGCCAGTTGCTGCATATCTCCTGAACGGTGGTCGCATCGATGATGTGGGCGTACAACTTGACGTCGACTCATTGATGCCGGGTCTCATCCCGTTGCCTGGCGAAGTGAACGATGACTCTTATGGTGCAGGTGTGAAGTGTGAAGTCACCTGGGTCGACACATTCGGCAATTGTCAGTTGAATGTGGGTGCCGACGATGTTGCTCATATGCCGTCAGCATTGCGAGTGGTGCTCGGTGACGATGTGCGTCGTGCATCAATCGTTCGAACATACGCTGAGATTCAAACCGGTGCACTCGGTTTGGTGATTGATTCCTATGGCATGTTGGCATTGTCGATGGATCGTGCGTCTGCGGCTGAGTCACTGAAGCTTGGAGTCACTGATGAGGTTTGGCTCTTCCCCTACGGCGACGAACCCGACCCATCACAGACAACGCGAGTTGGCATTCGTAAGTAGTCATCAGCGCAAGTAGCCTTGACCCCATGCGACCGGCCACGACGTTGACTGTTGCACTGCTCATTGGGGTCATTCTCATCGCAGGCATTGTCAACTTGTTGATGTTCCGATAGGTATCTGGTCAGAGCGCGCAGTGAATCTTGCGAGTCTCATCGATGGTCATCCCGATGACGCACTTGCGTTGATCTCGCGCGGACGACCGACAACGTATGGTGTGTTGCGTCAGCAAGTTGCTTCGATGCGCGGAGCATTGCGCGCAGAGGGTGTGGTGCCCGGCGACAGGGTCGCGCTGTTGTGCGGCAATAGTCGGTACTTCGTCGTTTCGTATCTCGCCATTATCGGTATCGGGGCCATCGCAGTTCCGCTCAACCCGACCTCACCCACGCCCGAGTTGGAGCGTGAACTAGCGGTGGTTGATCCGAAGGTGGCAGTCATCGAACCGGCCGCCGAATCGGCATGGGCAGGAATTGACAAAGCAAAGCTTCCGTCATTGAAACTTGTCGTCACCACTGATGGAAGTTCCATCAGTAATGGAAAGAGCATCGATGCGATGCTCAACGCATCTCCGGTTGATGTCGTCGATGTCCGACCCGACACGCCTGCGGTGTACATGTTCACCAGCGGAACCGCTGGGTCACCCAAAGCAGCCGTGCTCACACACTGCAATCTCGCAACAAACATCGAACAAGTGGACGAGGTGGAGTCGATCACCAAGTCAGATGTGTTCTATGGCGTGTTGCCGCTCTTCCATATCTTTGGCCTCAATGTCGTCGTTGGTTGCGCGCTGTCAATGGGTGCATGTGTGGTGCTGGTGCAACGTTTTGATCCGGCAACAGCAGCCGAGACCATCGTTGAACGAGGCGTCACTGTCGTGCCAGGAGTCCCCAGTATGTGGGCCGCCTTTGCTCAAATGCCAGAACTTCCCGCAGATGCCTTCGCCGGTGTTCGCATGGCTCTGTCTGGCGCCGCAAAGTTGCCCGAGGCGATCGCCGACCACCTCCACCGACGTTTTGGTCTCAAGGTGTATGAGGGTTACGGCCTCACCGAAGCAGCTCCGGTTGTCACCACCTCGGTAGGAGACGACTGGATTCCTGGAAGTATCGGCCAGCCTCTGCCAGGCATCAACGTGCGTCTTGTTGATGAAGACGGCGACGACGTGTTGGTTGGAGATACCGGCGAAGTTTGGGTGAACGGACTGAATGTGTTTGTTGGCTATCTCAATGATGCCGAAGCGACTAACCGGGCACTCACACCTGATGGTTGGCTACGAACCGGTGACATTGGAGTGGTGGACGAGAACGGTCGACTCTTCTTGGTTGATCGCGCAAAGGATCTCATCATCGTGTCCGGCTTCAATGTGTTTCCAGCAGAAGTCGAATCCGTTATCTCTCAGCACCCACATGTGAAAGAAGTTGCCGTGGTCGGCACTCCGCATCCACATACTGGCGAGACCGTTCGTGCCTACGTTGTCACTCGTGATGCCGTTCACCTTGATGAGGATGCACTCGTTGACTTTTGTAGGTCACGACTTGCGCGGTACAAGTGTCCGACGAAGGTGCTACTCGTGGATCAGATTCCGAAAAATGTGAGTGGGAAAGTTTTACGCCACTCGTTGAAGTGACGCATCATCGATCAGATCACGCACGACAGTGCGTGCGGGCCGCGCAGCAACAGTCGATCCACTCGCAACCAAGAATCCGGCGAACAACACGCAGATACCGACGAACAAGGTCGTGGCGAATGCCGTGTCCTCTCCAAGTCGACCGGCAAGTGAGCCACTTGCCGACAAGATGACTGATCCAGCGGCAATTAACACGTTGCCGAGCGCAAGACGTCCAGGTGCTGAAACAATCCGTCTGGCAGATGCAGTGACTGATGGGGATCGACGACGGAGAACTTGTATCGCACTGTAAGCAGCGCCGAGGAAAATGACGGTCGCGGGAAGCGCCGAGCCGACTGCCGCAAGAATTCGTGGAAGGGCAGTGAAGACATCCGAACCTTTCGGAAGTTCATCGGCTTTGACCGGGGACATCGGTGTCACCATGACGACACCGAGAGCAAATCCACTGAAGATGAGCAACACTCGTGCAGTCACATCGCCGATGCGAGTGCCAGCGAGCAAGTAAATCGTTCCAAGTGCGAGCCACGGAACATTGATGACCGCACCGAAGGCAAAGAACATGCGAAACGAAGCTGTGCTCCAGCCGCGTGCCTCAGCCCACCAGAGAGACAGCGCCGCGACAGCAAACAACCCCATCGCCACCGTCCACGCCATGTCATGGCGTCGGCGCCGACGAGCCCATCGATCGGCGGTGCTGAGTCCGAAGGCCAGGGCGACAAGTGCTGAGGCTGCGGCCAGAGCCGTGTTCAACGTCACGGCAATGACACTAGAGGTGGGTGGGCTGAGTTCGTGAAAAGTTGCACGAAGTAATAGCGTGTGGGACGCATGAGCGACTTCCCCCGTCGTCGAATTCCTGAAGCCGCTGTCGCGCGCTTGCCCATGTATCTGCGCATCCTCACTGAGCTCACCGCGGAGGGAACACAGCAGGTATCGAGCGACCAGTTGGCACAGTTGGCCGGGGTCAATGCGGCAAAGGTTCGAAAAGACCTCTCGTACCTTGGTAGCTACGGAACTCGCGGCGTGGGTTACGACATTGAGTACCTGACGTATCAGATTCAACGCGAGCTCGGACTCAATCAATCGTGGCCAGTCGTCATCGTCGGCGCTGGAAATCTCGGACAGGCTCTCGCTAACTATGGCGGTCTCGGTGGTCGTGGATTCAACGTTGCCGGTGTCGTGGATGTGGACCCGTCGAAGGTCGGATCTGTCATCGGTGGTGTTCGCATCAGACACATCGATGATCTGACCAATATCGCCCAGTCAAAGTCCGTGAGCATCGGAGTCATTGCAACACCAGCCACACATGCGCAAGAAGCAGCTGATCACTTGGTGCGTGCTGGCATCGGCTCCATTCTCAACTTTGCACCGGTCGTCATCGCGGTGCCACGACATGTACGAGTTCGGAAAGTCGATCTGGCTCTTGAATTGCAGATTCTCAGCTATTACGAGCAGATGCGCTCGAAGGGGCTACGTGCAGTTCCCGACGTCGCTGGCGGACAGTCAGCGTAAGTAGGCGCACCCATGAGTTTCGTCGTCTTCGGTATCAATCACCGCACCAGCCCGCTGTCGCTTCTTGAAAAAGTCGCGATCGCACCGGCAGATATCGCCAAGACATTGCGCATCATCCAGAACATGGACGACATTCGCGAAGTCGTGTTGTTGTCCACCTGTAATCGCACCGAGGTCTACGCAACTGTTGAGCGTTTCCATGATGCACACGGTGCCATTCGAAGCTTCTTCTGCGATTTGGGAGACCTCGACGTCAACGACATCCAGCCGTTTCTCTATTACCAACACGATGAAGCCGCAGTGCGCCATCTCTTCAATGTGGCGGCGGGTCTTGATTCGGCGATACTCGGTGAGCATGAAATTCTCGGACAAGTGAAGCTCGCATGGGATGAAGCGATGCGCGAGAACACATCACGTAGCGAGTTGAACCTGGTGTTCCGTCACGCGCTTGAAACCGGGAAGCGCGCGCGGACCGAGACTGAAATCGGCCGTGCAACAGCATCGGTATCACAAGCCGGAGTCGAAATGGCTGTTGATGCAATTGGTTCACTGTCTGGCCGCTCGGTCATGGTGGTTGGTGCTGGCGATATGGGTGTTGGCGTTGCCGGAGCACTTGCTCGTGAGGGAGCTGACATCGTGGTGACAAACCGCACCGGAGAACGGGCTGATGATCTTGCTGTCACCGTCAACGCTCGGGTGGTTCCGTTCTCATCCTTTGAAGACGAACTTGCGACGGTCGACATGGTGGTGACATGTACTGGTGCGGGAACAGTCATCTTGACGTTAGACATGATGCAAGCTGCGCGCGTTGGCACGAGCAAGCCATTGATGATCGTTGACATCGCACTTCCACGCGACGTTGAATCGTCTGTGGGCGGATTGCCAGGCGTAACCTTGAAGGATCTGTCGCATCTTCGCGAGTGGGCCGACAAAGGACGCGAGTCGCGGGCTGCCGAAGCAGCACGGGTCGAGGCGATTGTCGACGATGAAGTTGAGCGATATGTGGTGGACTCCTCTGCGCGCCAGATGGCCCCACTCATCGCACAAATTCGTGAACTCGCTGAATCAATTCGAGTTGGAGAATTGACTCGCTATGAAGCCAGATTGGCCTCGCTCAGTGCCGAGCAGCGCGAAGTGGTGGAGTCACTGACCTCAGGCATTCTTGCCAAGTTGCTGCACGGGCCCACGGTCCATCTGAAGTCAGTATCTGGTAGCACGCAAGGGGCACGTCTCGCTGGCGCGCTGCGCGAACTCTTCGACCTCGACTGATTGCCATACTTGTTGTATGACCAATCGGTCCCGCGTCCTTCGGTTAGCGACGCGATCAAGCCTGCAGGCGCGCACTCAGGCACAATTCGTCGCTGACTCGATTCGTGCTCATCAACCCGGCACTGATGTCGAGCTCGTGTTTGTCGATACAACAGGTGATCAGCGAGCAGATGTGCCGTTGCACCAAATCGGCGGGCAGGGAGTCTTCGTGAAGGAGGTGCAGCAGGCGGTCCTAGAAGGTCGGGCAGACGCAGCAGTTCATTCGGCAAAGGACCTGCCGTCGGAAAACGTTGCAGGGCTCTCTATCGCTGCCTTCACCGAGCGTCGTTCCCCACATGACGCTCTTGTCGGGCGGTCGCTTGACGAACTTGCGCTCGGTGCGACTGTTGCGACCGGCTCCGTGCGTCGTCGCGCCCAGCTAGCAACATTGCGACCCGATCTTTCATTCGTCGAGCTACGAGGAAACATTCCAACTCGTCTCGAGAAGATTCCTGCTGACGGCGCAATCGTGATGGCAGTTGCGGCACTCGAAGTTCTTGGATTGACAGATCGCATTGCTCAAGTGCTCGACATCGAGCTGTGTGTGCCCATGGTTGGTCAAGGATGCGTCGCAGTCGAAGCCCGCACCGATGACGCAGGCACACGAGATGTATTCCGCAGCATTGATCATTCGGCAACACGCCGTGCGGTGGAGGCGGAGCGAGCTTTCCTCACAGAACTAGGTGCTGGGTGTTCTTTGCCTGTCGCAGCACATCTCGATACTCAAGGTGTGTTTCATGCGTTCATGGCGCGCGATAGTGAAGTAGTCCAGCTCGCAGGCTCGATCGGCGCGTCAGATGATCACAAAGTTGTGGGTGCCGGAATTGCCCATGAATGCCGACGGCGTCTTCGCACCAGGTGACGCTGAATGACTCGAAAGTTGGCAAATTGCAAGGTTGTGGTGACAAGGGCGGTGGAGCAGAACGCTGACCTCGCGGCTGCACTTGCAGAGCATGGTGTGACAGTCGTTGAAGTGCCACTCATCGCCATTGATGAACCAGAAGACGACGGAGCGGAACGCGATCGTACGTTGCATGGCTTTGCTCATTTCGAGTGGATTGTCATCACGTCGCCGAACGGCGCAGCGCGAGTGCGCCCCTTTCTGGATGCACACGGCGCTGCCGGTGATAACACGGAGATCCCGAATATCGCTGCTGTCGGTGCAGCAACTGAACGCGCACTTGGCTATCCAACTCGTTTGACAGCTGATCCGGCGCGAGCTTCAGTGCTGGTCGAGGACTTCCCTGACGGTCATGGCCGAGTGTTGGTGGTGCAAGGCGAGCGCGCTGGCGATGATGTCGAGGTTGGTCTGCGGGCAAAAGGGTGGAATGTGACACGTGTCGATGCGTATCGAACGCTGACACTTGAGCCGACGTTCGAGCAACGTGAAGAAGTTCGTTCTGCTGATGCAGTGGTGTTCGCATCTGGAAGTGCGGTGCAGGCATGGTTCGACTCGTTCGGAGCCGAGACGCCCCCTGTGGTTGCGTCGATCGGTCCGATGACCACACGTGTTGCCAACGATCTCGGTATGCACGTGTCGACAACTGCCGATGCACAGACAGTGCCGGCCCTTGCCGAAGCGGTGGTATCGGCGTTGTTGGCTGACGATCGGTCCAACTGACCGGTTCCTCTGGTCTGCCCATAGCATTTGGTTCGATGTTTCCCGTGTCGCGTCCTCGACGTCTGCGAACCACAGCAGCCCTTCGGGAACTAACCGCCGAGTCGCGCGTACATGTGTCCGACCTTGTGGCACCACTTTTCGTGCGTGAGGGCATTGATTCGCCTCAGCCCATCACGTCGCTTCCAGGTGTCGTGCAACACACGATGCCCTCTCTCGTTGAAGAGGTTCGTGCACTTGTTGCTCTCGGAGTGAAGGGTGTCATTTTGTTCGGAGTGCCGTCTACGAAAGATGACATCGGATCTGGCGCCTTTGATCCGAACGGCATTGCGCAGCGGAGTCTGCGCAATCTTCGTGACACGTTCCAAGACGACATCGCCATCATGGCGGACTTGTGTGTCGATGAATACACATCGCACGGGCATTGTGGTGTCCTCGATGCTCATGGCCATGTCGACAACGACAAGACCGTCGACATTTACTGCCGAACTGCGCTAGCGCAAGCAACTGCTGGTGCACATGTCGTGGCACCGAGCGGCATGATGGACGGACAAGTGGGTGCCATTCGCGCTGCACTTGATGCTGCCGGTTTTCTTGATGTTGCAATCATGGCGTACTCGGCAAAGTACGCATCCGCTGAGTATGGCCCGTTCCGTGACGCTGTTGATGTGCGTATCGCTGGTGGCGGAGACCGAAAGGGTTATCAGCAGGATTGGCGCAATTCTCGCGAAGCAGTACGAGAAGTGCTGGAAGATATCGAACAGGGTGCCGACATCGTCATGGTCAAACCCGCACTCGCGTACCTCGACATCATCGCCGAAATACGTCGACTCACTCCATTGCCCCTTGCCGCATATCACGTGAGTGGTGAGTATTCGATGTTGAAGGCAGCAGCCGCTAACGGTTGGATCGACCACGATGTAACAGCACTCGAACATCTCGGTGCCATCAAGCGTGCTGGTGCAGACATCATTCTCACGTATCTCGCTCGTTGGTACGCCGAACACGTGTTATGAGTGGTGCAATCGAATTTTGCGATCCCGCAGCATGCGCGTCTGCTGGCTGCGATGCCGTGGTGTGCGTTGGTAAGGGAATTGCGTCAAACCAACGTGTTTTTGACCGGTCTGCACACGTCATTCCGGGTGGAGTGAACTCATCCATTCGTGCGTTCAAGGCAGTTGGTGGAACTCCATACATCGTCTCGCGAGCAAATGGCGCCTTCGTGTGGGATGTCGAGGGTCGCCAGCACATTGATTTGGTGCAGAGCTACGGAGCGGTCATTCTCGGCCACGCTCACCCGGCAATAGTGGAAGCGGTTTCAACCGCATCAACAAGTGGTACTTCTTATGGTGCGCCGACCACTCGTGAGATGAAGCTTGCTGAAGCCATCAGTGAGCGTGTGACATCTTGCGAGATGGTGCGATTCATGAACAGCGGCACCGAGGCAACGAGCACTGCAGTGCGTTTGGCACGAGGTGCCACTGGTCGCGACAAGATCGTCACGTTTCACGGCAACTTTCACGGTGCAACAGATGCGCTGCTTGCGGCAGGCGGAAGCGGTGTCGCAACGCTCGGACTTCCTGGCACGGCTGGTGTGCCAAAGGAAGCAGTTGCGAACACTTGGGTGCTGCCCTACAACGAAGTTCCGGTACTTGAAAATGATGTGGCAGCAGTCATTGTCGAACCCGTCGCTGCGAACATGGGTCTTGTTCCACCTGCACCAGGCTTCCTCGAAGGTCTGCGTGCTGAGTGCAACCGAGTCGGCGCACTTCTGATCTTCGATGAAGTCATCACAGGTTTCCGACTTGGTCTCGGTGGTGCACAGGCAAAAGTCGATGTGCGTCCCGACCTCACCTGTTTTGGAAAAGTCATCGGCGGTGGGTTGCCAATCGGAGCGGTTGGCGGTCGTCGCGACATCATGTCGAACATGTCCCCGCTTGGGGCGGTGTTTCACGCGGGTACCTTGGCCGGAAACCCGATTGCGACGGCAGCAGGACTTGCAGTGTTGAACGAATTGACTGCCGAGTCGTACATGGAGTTGTCAGCTCGTGCTCGTCGGCTTTCAGCTGTCTTGCGCGATGCATGCGCCGAGTCTCAGGTGACTGCCCAGTTCCCTGTGTTCGGAACTTTGGTCGGTATGCATTTTGGTGGGGCATTGAACGGGCGAGCGCCATCGAATTTCGAAGAAGCAAAGACCACAGACGAGAAGTTGTTCGCTCGTGTCTTTCACGCCGCGCTCTCACATGGGGTTGCTCTTGCCCCAGGTGCATATGAGGCATTGTTTGTAGGACTCGCTCACACCGACGACGTCATTGATCAGATTGGCGAGCGCATGATGACTGCGCTGGCGGCTGTGGCACGGTCATAATCAGTTCGGTGAACACGACAACAGCTCGTCGAAATGCCGCCGCCGTCCTCGGCATCGTCGGTTCGCTCACAATTATCCTCGCAGCCTTCACGAGCAGTGGTGCAAGTGACACATCACTCACGGTCGTCGACAACAAGGTCGACCTCGTTGGCCGGGTGACATCTGCAGTTGCCACTCAGGAGTGGTCCGCAGCTGAAGCCGTCACCACCGGGTCGATGACCGTCACTTTGTCCACCGGTCGCGTCATGAACATCGTGTCAGGCTCACTCGTAGGTGGTAACGGAGAGATACCTGTCTGTAACCCACTTACCCCCGCGGACACATGCGTCCTTTTGGCAGACATGTTGGGTGATGCAGTGGTGTGGTTTGCTTTCGTCAAAGCAGATGCGGCTGCTCCTGATGCTCGAACAACGCTTCCAGGTCTTGTTGACATGCGCGACAACGGTGACATCGGAGTACTGCCGAATGGGTGGCAAGTTCCGCTTGCCACCCCAGTGAAACGCACATGTGACTCAACACCGACGTTGTCACTTCGCGACTTCATCAACCGTTACGAAGGGAACAAGTCATTGACCATCGTGTCGTTGGAGACACAGTCGGTGGTCGAGGTCGTCTGCCTCGAGAGCTGAAGCGCTCAGGCGTTTGGCGCGAGTCGAACGATTGCTGCCGCTGCTTTGTATGCCGCCTCGGCCGGACCAATTTCGTCTGGCCGCAGAAGGTTCGCCATGATTCGCAACACCCACTCCATGAGTGTGCGGCTTTGCATTCCGACACGTGACAACTCGCGCATGAGAGCTGGACGACCAATGACGCGTGCAAACAGTCGTGCGACTTTGAAGTATTGACCGTATTCGTCGTCGAGCAACGTGGTGTATTGCTGGATGGCGCGTGGATCGCCGCTGATTAGAGCATCGTGGAGCACCTGTGCTGCCATGCGCGCAGTTTCGTATGCGTAGTCGATGCCTTCTCCGTTGAACGGATTCACACTGCCGGCCGCGTCGCCAATGACAATGTGCGTACTTCCAACTTTGGGTCCGACACTTCCACCCATGGGAATACGTCCACTTGTTGCGCGGCATGTTGGAGCGTCGGGGGTGATTCCCCAGTCGTCAGCAACCATGTGCGCGTACGCATCAAGAATCTGTGTGGTGTTGACACTCTTGAAGTCGCGGAATGTCGACAAGAGGCCGACACCAATGTTGATGGTGCCGTCACCAACAGGGAAGATCCATCCGTATCCCGGCATCGATTTCCCGTTCTTATCTTTGACATCGAGTGCAGACTCAATCCACGGCTCGGCGTGACGAGGACTTTCCCAATATGTACGAATCGCGGTTCCGTATGGCCATTGCTTGGTTCGAGCCGTGCCGAGTGCGCGACCGATGCGTGAATTCGCGCCGTCAGCAACAACCACATACTTGCTACGAATCTCGAAGGTTTGGTGAGTGTTCTTGTCCGTGACAGTTGCTCCGCGAACAAAACCAAGTTCGCTGATGGGTGCATGTGCCTCGTGACCTTGCAACAAACGTGCACCGGCCTGTTCTGCATTGTGAGCAACCATCATGTCGAGCTCGCGTCTGCGAGCCACATAACCGTGTTGCGGGTACACCGGATGTGTTGGCCACTGAAGTTCGAGTGCTTTTCCGTGCGCTGTCGCGCGTAGTCCGTCGTAGCGATGGAATGCAGACAGCTTCTCTTCGAGGCCCATGTCTGCCAATTGTTTGACAGCGCGTGGCGTTAGTCCGTCACCACATGTCTTTTCGCGCGGAAAGGTCTTCTTCTCAACAATCGTGACGTCATGTCCCTGAGTGGCTAACCAGTATCCAGCAGCTGCGCCGGCAGGACCGCCACCGACGACGAGCACGTCGGTTTCAACTGGTGCCGCGTTGATAGTGGGAGTGATATCGGGGGACTGTTCGTCGTTCATGACCGTTTGATGTCGCCGATAGGGGGAGACGACACAGCCGAGGCTACGGCTGGTGGTTCATGAGCACCGAACGGTGCTGTCGGTTGCGTGTCACACGCAACCAGTTGTTACTTGCCGACGGTCTCGCGCGGGCTGGTTCCGACAGCCTTTGGCTTGTTCTCGAGCATGGCGAAGTCTTTTTCCACGGTGTCGAATGAAGTCGCGCCGGATTCAAGTCCCTTAAAGATTTCCGATTCTGGTGAACACCAGGTCTCGTACTCCGCGGCCCATTCTTCACTGGTCGAATCGGCTCCGCTCAGGTCATAACGAACGTGGCAGACCACGCCGAGAATTTCGGCTTCAGTCAGCCCACCTCCGGCCTTTTCACCCTGCATGGGCATGGCATTTCCGTTGTATGACAAGGGGGCATGGGCGCCACCCTCGCGATCGAGGTCGCCGTAGGCCTTGAAGCCCTCGGCGGCGTATGCCTGGCTGCCGGTGTAGACGAAGTTCAACATGTCCTCGATGTGGGGGAAGGTCTTCATGACTTCACCCTGGTACAACGCTCGGCCAGCTCCGCCGGCTCCTTCACCACCATGGCAGCCTGCGCAACCACTGTACGTGGCCGTCCCGACAGCCAGGGGACCAGCAACTGCCTTTTCGACTGGCTGAAGAGCGATGAGATAAAGGAAACCCCAGAGCGGCAGCAGGCTCAGACCTGCCATTGCCCAGAAAGGGATCTTCTTGCGTGACTTTGCAGCGGCCACATGAGGTGCATCAGGCTTCGGGGGCGGAGGGGTGGCCGGTGCGCTCGCTGCCTTGGCGGGGGCACTTGAGGCGACTGCCGGAGTCGAGGAGGTCGTCGCTGGAGTTGCTGCGCCGGCATCGGCCGGAGCTTCGCCGGACATGGCGGCGCGACGATCCTTTGACCTCTTGAGGAGATGCTCAGGAATCTCAGTCACGGCGGTCCTTTCGCGCCCTTGTCACATGGCGCCACATTTTGGGAGAAATCGAATGGTGACAGGAGCAAACCCCTGACTGCTCTAACGATAGACAACTTAACGGTGTTGACCTGAATTCATCTGACTGACATTCGTGGTCGCTCGTCACAAGAGCACAACCCAACACAAGTGTGTTCGTGAAGTGCCGATGGTGGTGAGGTGCGCAATCGTCATAGAGAGTGACGGAAGTTGACCCTTATGAATAGGGGAGAAATGGCGGTACTGGGTAGGGGCGTGACTAGTGTTAGTTCGCAGGTCATCAGACCGATTTTCACAAGATTCAAAGTCGGCTGCCCGACAGAGAGTGCTGTGGAAGGCACAGAACCCAGTCCCCAACATACGGAGAAGCAGCACAGTCCCATGCTCGCGATCAAACCGCTCGAGTGGCCCGGAATGAACCAGGCGTTTCTCTTCTCCTTCGCTGTCACAGTGGCGATGGGGTTGGCTGTCATTCCCTATGGCAAGCGTCGCAAAGTGGGCATGCCGGTCACGTGGGGCGAAGCAATGCTCGGGTCGGTGTATGTGTTCTTTGTGTGGTTCCTCGCATTTGGTGTCGTACCCCACCAATGGATCGACCATGCGGACAAGAACCTCGGCTGGCGCAAAGACAAAATAATCTACGGCCCGTTCAATCTTCTTCAGCCCGACACATACGGCGGAAGTTTTCCAATCACAATCAGCTACGAGGCGCTGCGTGACGTCATCGTGGTCGTCATCCACGTCATCTTCTTCGCAATCACCATTTTCATCGTGTCGTGGTGGCAAAAGCGCGGTGCTGTGCAGACAAAAGAACTTGAACAGTCAACGTATGGCCGTCCGCTCGTGAGGAAGTCGTAGCGCTGCCATGGCAAAGACCGACGCCAACCCACCGATGCCAGAGTGGTCGACTGAGTACCAACTCGTCGAGGTAGATGCTGACTACTTGACCAAGGCTGTGAAGCCGAAGCAGTTCATTCACATTGATCAGAGTGAATGCATCATGTGCGAAGGCTGCGTCGACATCTGCCCGTGGAAGTGCATCCACATGGTCACGCCAGATGCAGTTGCTGAAGCGCAAGGAACTGAGCTTCCTGGTGCCGACCCCAAAGACAACGTCATTTTCATCATCGACGATGACGTGTGCACGCGTTGCGCGTTATGTGTCGACCGTTGTCCGACCGGTGTCATCATCCTCGGCAAAGCCGGAGCACCTCTCGCAACCGGCGAAACACACACTCGAACCAATAACCACGGCTACGCCTACGGAATGCGGCTTTAGGAGAAAAGCGACATGGCAAAAGTCCTCGACAACCCCCGTCCCACATTGAAAGAGCGCGCCGCGAAAATCGGCGAGCAAGTGCAGGGCAGCCAAGCGTGGAACTCGATCTTCCGACCGGGTTCGATTTTCCGCAAGGGCTACACCGACAGCCCACGTAATCGTTCGTACGTCATCATGAACTCGGTGCTGTACCACCTTCACCCGGTGAAGGTGAAGCGTCACGCAGTGAAAGTCAGTTACACGCTTTGCTTGGGCGGACTCAGCTTCTTCCTATTCATTTTGCTCACGGTCACAGGCATCTTCTTGATGTTCTTCTACCGACCGACCGCAGCAAATGCTTGGCAAGACATTCAGACATTGCAGACGTCAGTGACGTTCGGACTTCTCGTTCGAAACATGCACCGATGGGCGGCTCACCTCATGGTGTTGTCTGTGTTCTTGCATATGGCACGTGTCTTCTATCACGGTGCATACAAGGCACCACGAGAGTTCAACTGGGTCATCGGTGTCGTGTTGCTGACACTCACTTTGTTGCTTTCGTTCACTGGTTACTTGTTGCCATGGGACCAGCTGGCATTGTGGGCTGTTGCGGTGGGAACCAACATGATGGGTTACACACCGGTGTTCGGATCACAAGTTCGATTCGTGTTGCTTGGTGGTGTCGAAATTGGTTCTGAAACCTTGTTGCGTTGGTACGTGCTCCACGTGTTGATGCTTCCATTCGTCATCGTGATCTTCATGGCGATTCACTTCTGGCGCGTCCGTAAAGACGGCGGCATTTCAGGACCACTGTGATCGGAGACTGATATGACTGAGATTCCCGAACACCTTCTGAAGCGCGCGCAGGCCGCGCGCGAAAAAGCTGCCGCTGATAGTGGTGCTGCCGCACCATCATCAGGCGAGGCGAGTGACCCTCGCATTCCGCAACACTTGCTTGATCGTTCGAAGGCTGCACGTTCCGGTGGTGACGCCGGTGGCGGAGTTGCAGTGGCTGAGAAGGCTGGTGCCGTCGTTACAGCTGCGCCGACAGCGGGTGGAGTTCCGGTTGGTGCTGGTCCTGGTGGTCACACCCAACGACTTCTTACAGTTGTCAAGTCGGGTTCAATCCAAGAAGCAAAAGGCGCACCAGTTGACAAGGTGCACACCTGGCCCCACTTGTTGGCAGTTGAATTCGTTGCAGCACTCGCTTGTACTGCGTTCTTGCTGGTGTTCTCGTGGGTAGTCAATGCACCGCTGTTGCAGGCCGCTGACCCCAACAAGACACCGAACCCGTCGAAGGCACCTTGGTACTTCCTCGGTCTGCAGGAACTTCTCACCATGTTCCACCCGATGATTGCGGGTGTGACATTGCCTGGTGTCGCGCTCATCTTGTTGATTCTCGCGCCGTATCTCGACCGTAATCCTTCGAACAAGCCTGAAGATCGCAAGTTCATGACCACCATGATGACGGTTCACCTCATGTTCTGGGCCGTGCTCGTCATCATTGGCTCGTTCTTCCGCGGGCCCGGATTCAACTTCACGTTCCCGTGGCGTGACGGCATCTTCTTCGAGTTGTGAGGCACTGACACACATGAGCACAGGACTACTCATCACTCTCGTCGTCATCGCGGCAGTCGTTCTTGGCGCCGTCGTGGTGTTGACCACTGCCCGCAAGACCGATGTTCGTGGCGCGGGTGCATTGTCGCGCGAGACACGTCAGCGTGATCGGGCAGCCAAGCGTGACGCACGTGATGCAACGCGTGCTGCAGAACAAGTGGTCACACAAACGACTGTACTTGCGACTGTGGCACCAGCTGAATTGGCTCCTTGGTCGCCACCCGATGAAGAGACTCTCGGTGTTACTCGCCGCATGTTCTTCAACCGCACATCTGTTGCGCTCATGTCGGCGAGCATTGGTGCATTCGGTGCAGCTGTACTCGCCTTTCTTTGGAAGGGCGCGTCTGGTGGTTTCGGTACGAAGATCACCGTGGGCAAGATCGACGATGTCATCCAATTGATCAGGTCAAACAACGGTTTCTTGTACTTGTCTGAAGCACGTGCATGGGTCACCGAGTATCCGAAAGATGCATTGGGTAAGGCCTCTGCTGTGTACGGCAATCAAGCACCGGTCATCAGCGGAATGGAATCCGGAGTCGTTGCGCTGTATCAGAAGTGTCCTCACCTCGGATGTCGCGTTCCTGAGTGCAAGAGCTCACAGTGGTTCGAGTGTCCTTGCCATGGTTCGCAGTACAACCGTGTCGGCGAAAAAAAGGGTGGGCCTGCACCGCGCGGAATGGATCGTTTTGGTGTAGCCATCAACAACGGTGTGTTGGCTATTGATACCGGCGCCGTGTTCGCCGGTCCGGCAATTGGCGTGAACACAACTGGTCAAGAAGCTGAGGGACCGCACTGCATCGGTGCCGGCGGTGGAGGCCACTGATCATGATTGCAAGTATCTACACATCGATTGCTTGGATTCTTTTCCTCACCATCGCAATTGGCTGGCTCATTTATGGCCTTGGCAACATGCGCAAAGGTCGTGCCGAAGCCGGAGCAGAAATTGAACTTGCGGCAAACCGCAAGGAGTACTACCCCGATGAAGTGCTCGAGGGGAAAAAACTCGAGCGCACACAGTTGCTCGGAATCGCATTCCTTGTCATCATCACAATCGGACTGCCGTTGTACTGGGTGCTTGAGCCAGGTCGTCAAGCAGGTGCAGAGTTCGGGTTCGAGAAGCGTTTCGCAAAGTGGGGAAGTCGCAACTTCGCTGCGACTGCAGATGGTGGAATGAACTGCGCGGGTTGTCACGGTGGCATGAATGCCACAGGTGGTGTGGCCCCTTACGCAGTGACTGACCCGAAGACTGGTGAAGTGAAAGCTGTGTCGTGGAAAGCTCCTGCATTGAACACGGTGTTGTACAAGTTCAGTGAAGAAGAAGTCCGTTTCATTCTCAATTACGGACGGCCGTTCTCTCCCATGTCCGCGTGGGGAACAATCGGCGGCGGACCACTGAATGATCAGTCAGTGCAGAACCTCATTGACTATCTTGCGACGATTCAGATTCCGCGTGAAGGTTGCAGTGACCCGAAGGAAGATGCACGCACGTGTTCTGACGGAAAACTTCCGAAAGAAAAGAACGACGAACTTCAGAAAGAAGCCGAGCGTCTCGTCTCTAACCGAACATACGGTTCGCTCGGCGAGGCCTTGTTCAACATTGATTTGTACGGCGGTTCGTATTCGTGCGCTCGTTGCCACACCAAGGGCTACTCATACGGCGATCCGCAGGTCACCGGTGGTGGAGCCTTTGGTCCGAACCTCACTGGTGGTTCGTCCATTCGTCAGTTCCCGAACAAGCAAGACATGATCGAGTTCTTGAAAGTCGGCTCGGAATACGGAAAGCGTTATGGCGAGCAGGGACAGGGAAGCGGTCGCATGCCTGGCTTCGGCGCCATCTACACCGATGAGCAGTTGAAGGCCATTGTTGAATATGTGCGGGGGCTGTAAATGATCGCGTCGATGCTCGCGGTCGCTTGGCAACCAGAGATTCGCGGAATCCTTGTTGTTCTCATCATGGTGGTCGTTCTCATCGGTGGCACGTACCTCATTGTCGGCACCAACATCGGTGCGCGTCTGGGGTTCTTGGTTGCGATGGCCGGTTTCTTTGGCTGGATGATGTCGATGGCACTTATTTGGTGGGTCTACGGCATTGGTTTAAAGGGCAATGAGCCATCGTGGAAACCTTCAGAGCCAATCGCCATCGTGCGAGATCCGGCGAATCTCCACTCTGCTGAAGTCATTGAGTCGTCAGTAAAGACAGAAGGGTTGTCGACCGCCGAAGCCGCCGCTGCCGCGTCGGAGCAGATGGTTGCCGAGGGGTGGGTGAAGCTCGATGACGCTGATCCTCGACGTGGACAAGCAGCCGCCTCGTCAGACGACCTGTTGCAAAACAAGGCTGAAGAATTCAAGGCAGGCGAGTACCTCACGGTCGCGGTGTATGACCGAGGTGGCGAACGCTGGCCAAAGATCAATGAGTCCCTCGACTTCTTGGCGTTCTTCCATAAGCCGCGTTACGCCGTGGTTGAAGTTGCACCTGTCATCCAGCAGCGTGCCGAACCGGGTCGGGCACCTGCACGTCCGGTTGTCGACGAAGCACAGTCGCACAGATATGTGGTGATGTTGCGTGACCTTGGAAACAAGCGTCAGCCCGCGATGTTCATCACCTTGGGCTCAGGAATTATCTTCCTGCTCTTGTGTTGGGTGTTGCATCGCCGAGAGGCGTACGTGATGGCCAACCGCTCTGCCGCGACCCCAGTCAGGGCGTAACGAGTGGGCCAGTACCTCCCCATTGTGGTGTTGACGATTCTCGTCATTCTCTTCGGAGTGTTGAGTTTCGTCGCCTCAGGTTTGCTTGCACCAAGGCGCCCGAACACCGCCAAGGAGGCTCCGTACGAATGTGGCATTGTGCCGAGCAAGGAACCACCCGAACGCTTTCCGGTGAGTTTTTATGTCATCGCGATGTTGTTCATCATGTTCGACATCGAAATCATCTTCATCTACCCATACGCCGTCGATCATGAATTCCTCGGAACATATGGGCTGATCGAAATGCTTGCTTTCAGTGCAGTGTTCTTTGTCGCTTTTGTGTACGTCGTTGCGCGCGGTGCACTCGACTGGGGTCCGTTGCAGCGTTACAAGCCGCTCCATGACATCGCGAGCGCACAAGTTCCGAGCACGCCGAATCCGCGTACCACCATTCGTCGAGTCGGTCACGAGGGTCGTCGTTCAGAAGAAGTGACGGCAGCCTGATGGGAGTTGTTCAGAACGTTCTTGATGATGGCGTCGCCGGCCTTCAGCACAACTTCGTGACAGCTCGTCTCGAAGACTTGGTGAAGTGGTCACGTTCACGTTCAAGTTGGGGTGTCACATTTGGTCTTGCTTGCTGTGCCATCGAGATGATGGGTACCGGAGCACCGCATTATGACCTTGCACGCTTCGGTATGGAAGTGTTCCGCGCCTCTCCACGTCAGGCAGACATCATGATCGTGGCTGGTCGAGTGAGCCAGAAAATGGCACCGGTGTTGCGACAGGTGTACGACCAAATGATGGAACCCAAGTGGGTCATCTCAATGGGCGTGTGTGCATCAAGTGGCGGAATGTTCAACAACTACGCCATCGTTCAAGGCGTCGATCAGATTGTGCCGGTCGATGTGTATGCGCCTGGTTGCCCACCAACGCCTGAGACTCTTATCCATGCCATCGAGACGTTGCACCAACTCATCGAAGATGGCGAACTCATGCGTCGCCGTGAAGCAAATGCTGGTGGTGCTGGTGTGCATCTTGAACTGCCGACCGAGGCTGCAGCCTCTGTGTCAGTTGCACTGGGGACCAAGTAACCATGTCTGAATCGGTTGCTCAAGGGCACGAGACTGCAGAAACATTGCATGGTTTCCCTGTGGTGAACTCACTTGGTCAAAAGGTGCTGCTTGTCGACCGTGCATCGTATGTGCAGGTGTTGAAGAAGCTTGCTGACGATTCATTCGACATGTGTGTCGACCTCACCGCCGTCGACTATTTACTCATGCCTAACCGGACAGTTGCGGCGGGTATCACGCCAGAGCGATACGAATTGGTCGTGAACTTGTTGTCCATGACTCGTCGTGAGCGCCTTCGAGTGCGAGTGCAGGTGCCAGAGTCCGACGCCACGATGCCGTCATTGTTCGATCTTCATCCGGGCACGGAAGCCATGGAGCGAGAGGTGTTCGACATGTTCGGCATCACCTTCGAAGGTCATCCCGACATGACTCGCATTCTCATGCCTGAAGATTGGGACGGACATCCGCTCCGCAAGGACTACGAAGTCGGTCGCATACCGGTTCAGTTCAAAGGTGCGCCAGCATGACCGTGCTCGACGATCCGTCATTTGCTTCTGCAGGTACCGACGAGGGTGGCCAGGAACTTCGCTCCCGCAGTGAGTTGACTGCAAAAGAGTTGTTGCGCGAAGCCGGCGCGGTGTTGCGCATGAGCGAATCTGAAGCCGCTGCTCTCGCTGATGTTCAGCAAGACATAGGTGAAGATCAGTCCATGATCATCAACATGGGGCCTCAACATCCGAGCACGCACGGCGTGTTGCGCCTCATGCTCGAGCTTCAGGGTGAGACCGTGCTCAGGTGCAAGCCAATCATCGGCTACTTGCACACCGGCATGGAAAAGACCGCAGAACAACTGACGTTCATGCAGGGCGGCACCAATGTCACGCGCATGGACTACTTGTCGCCATTGAACAACGAGCTCGTGTTCTCCTTGGCAGTTGAAAAGTTGCTCGGCATTGATGGCGACATACCGGAACGTGCCGTGTGGATGCGCATGTTGTTGTCCGAGCTGAATCGCATGAGCAGTCACATTTTGTTCCTTGCCACGAACGGCATGGACATCGGTGCAATCTCGATGATGTTGTACGGATGGCGCGAGCGGGAGGAAGTGTTGCGCTTCTTCCAGAAGGTCACCGGCCTTCGCATGAACCACAACTTCATTCGCCCCGGTGGTCTTGCAGCCGATCTCCCGCCAGGTTGGAGAGACGATGTTCTCGACATTCTCGAGATACTTCCTGCACGTCTCGATGAATACGACACACTCATGACGGGTCAACCCATCTGGCGCGAGCGTTTGCAAGGTGTTGGTGTCATCACTGCACGTGAAGCGGTGGCACTTGGTGCAACCGGACCGATTCTTCGTTCCACTGGTGTGCCGTGGGATCTTCGCCGCGACATTCCGTACCTGCGCTACGACGAGCTTGAGTTCGACGTGGTCGTGGGTTCGTATGGTGATGCGTACGACCGCTACGCGATTCGCCTCAACGAAGTTCGTGAGTCGATGCGCATCGTCTATCAAATTCTCGACAAGATGCCAAAGGGCGACTATCGCATCCAAGACAAGAAGGTCACGCCACCACCGCGTGCGCGTATCGATGAGTCGATGGAAGCACTTATCCATCACTTCAAGATCTTCACCGAGGGTTTCAAGGTGCCCGAGGGCGAGGTTTACGTGGCAATCGAAAGCCCGCGCGGCGAGATTGGTTGTTACATCGCGAGCGACGGATCATCGAAGCCTTATCGCATGCACATGCGTGCGCCATCGTTCGTAAACATCCAGTCAATGCCCCACATGATGCGCGGCAGTCTGGTGGCTGATGCAGTTGCAGTCATTTCGTCTGTCGACCCAGTGCTGGGGGAGGTCGACCGATGAGCCGTTTGAACGACGCCAACGTCGCTCTCGCCAAAGAAATCATTGCGCGCTACCCGCGTCCAAAGTCAGCCCTCATTCCGTTACTTCATCTGTCGCAAGAGCAGAACGGCTACATCACCAATGATGCGATGGCCCATCTTGCAGAGCTCGTCGGAGTCACTTCTGCAGAGGTGTACGGAACAGCCTCGTTCTACGAGATGTTCAAGTTCGAGCCCGTCGGCAAGTACGTCATCAATATCTGCGGCACATTGAGTTGTGCGCTCATGGGTTCAGAAGAGCTGTTGCATCGTGCCGAACACAAGCTTGGTGTCAAAGCAGGCGGCACGACACCAGATGGTCTCATCACGCTCGAGCACGCGGAATGTCAGGCGGCGTGCACTGAAGCCCCCTGTCTTCAGGTGAATTACCGTTATCGCTTCCGTGTGACTCCAGCTGACGTCGATTCACTCATTCACGATCTGCGGGCCGGAAAATTGTCTGATGAAATCCCCGCGCACGGAACATTGGCAAAAGTTCGCCAGCACATTCCTGCCGATCGCGGAGTAGGTGCCGTCGCACCAGAAGCTGCCACCACAGCACCCGCGTGGTTCGACGGAAAGGCAGCGCTGTGACCGGAACATATGCACACGCCGCCGGCTTCTATTCAGGAGACCGTCCGCGCATCGTGACCTCGCGTTTCGAACATGCAGATTCGTATTCACTCGAGAGGTATCTCGCCACCGGTGGCTACCAAGGTTTGCGCAAGGCGCTCGCTCGCCCGGCAACCGACGTGCATGATGAAGTGAAGAAAGCAACCGTGCTTGGTCGCGGTGGCGCCGGATTTCCCGCTGGTACCAAATGGGGACTCACGCCAGAGGGTGTGTTCCCGCGGTATCTCGTGGTGAACGGAGACGAGAGCGAGCCCGGTACCTACAAAGACCGCCTTCTCATGGAGCGTGACCCGCACCAGTTGATTGAAGGTTGCGTCATCGCCTGTTACGCGGCTGGCCTCTCGCAGTGCTTCCTCTATATACGAGGTGAAATGGCCCATGCCCAAGAGCGGGTCGCAGCCGCTCTGAACGAGGCATACGCAGCGGGCTATGTCGGCAAGAACATTCTCGGGTCCAAGTTCTCAGTTGATGTGGTGTTGCACTGGGGAGCTGGTGCATACGTGGTGGGCGAAGAAACTGCACTCATCGAAAGTCTCGAAGGCAACCGCGGCATGCCCCGCCTGAAGCCTCCGTTCTTTCCTGCGGCCATCGGCCTCTATGGCAAGCCGACAATCGTGAACAATGTCGAGACATTGTCGAACCTTCCGTGGATTCTCACGAACGGCGCCGAGGCGTACACGGCAATCGGTACCGCCACTTCGCCCGGCACACGTATGGTTGCGGTGTCCGGACACGTGAAGCGTCCAGGTGTCTACGAAATCATCAACGGAACAACCACATTCCGTGACCTCATTTATGGCGATGACTTTTGTCAGGGCATTCGCAACGGCAATGAACTGAAAGCGTTTGTTCCAGGTGGAGGATCTGCACCTTGGTTCACACCCGATCAGTTGGACATTCCGTTCGAGGGACCACAAGCTGGCGCGGCTGGTTCGATGCTCGGATCGGGCGCGATCATGGTGATGGATCACACCACCGACATTCCTGCTGCGGCGCTCACACTGACGCGCTTCTACGCACATGAGTCGTGTGGCAAGTGCACGCCATGTCGTGAAGGTGGAACATGGCTGGAGCGCATCTTGCGCCGCGTGGTCGACGGCAAGGGCACCGACGCCGACTTGCAACAACTCATCGAAGTAGGCACGTCGATTTGTCCGGGTGATTTCCCGCATGCCTCGAGCACTCGTCTTGGCCTTGCAGCCGTGCCGTTCCCGTACAAGATGACGACAATTTGTTTCGTGGGCCCGAGCGCATACACGCCGGTCCATTCCGCATTGACATTGTTCCCAGAGGAATTCGAAGCACGTGTCACGAAGCGCACACACATACCCGTCACTGCAGTGGGGGTGGGTGAATGAGCACGACGGAATCTCACGATGAAGCAACAGCTGTCGACCCGAATGCGGTGAACATCACCATCAACGGTCGTTCAGTGAGCGCAGTCAAGGGCGAGATGATCATCGCTGCAGCAGATCGCACAGCCGATTTCATCCCGCGTTTTTGCTACCACCCACGCATGAAGCCTGTGGGCATGTGCCGCCAGTGTCTTGTCGAGGTTGAAGGGCCGCGCGGACCGATGATGGTCGTGTCGTGCATGACGCCTGTGGCTGATGGTCAAGTGGTGCGCACCGATACTGACCAGGTGAAGCAAGCCCAAGAGGGTGTGCTTGAGTTGTTGTTGGCGAACCACCCACTTGATTGTCCAGTGTGTGACAAAGGTGGCGAATGCCCACTTCAAGACCAAGCCTTCAGTCATGGTCCCGGTGAGAGCCGTTACGTCGAAGAAAAGCGGCACTACGAAAAGCCCATTCCAATCAGTGACTTGGTGTTTCTTGATCGGGAGCGCTGCATCTTGTGTGATCGGTGCACACGCTTTGCCAACGAAGTTGCCGGTGATCCGTTGATCAGCTTCACTCATCGCGGCAACAACACACAAGTGCTCACTTTCCCTGATGAGCCCTTTGCTTCGTACTTCTCAGGCAACACCGTGCAAATTTGCCCTGTCGGCGCACTCACCGCTCAGCCGTATCGCTTCAAGGCTCGCCCGTGGGACTTGGAAGAACGCGAGAGCACATGCACCACGTGCTCAGTTGGTTGCCGCATCGCTGTGCAGTCGAGTCGTGATGAGCTCGTTCGGTACCAAGGTGTCGACAGTGACCCGGTGAACTGGGGCTGGCTCTGTGACCGCGGTCGTTTCAACTTCCAGTCCGTGTCATCTGATGATCGAGTCACGACTCCTCACGTTCGTGATGGCCAGACACTTGTCGAAACCACTTGGGTCGACGCATTGTCACGTGCGGCTCAACTCATCTCGTCTGCGAGTGGGAAAGTGGCATTGCTCGGCGGGGCTCGTGGCACGAATGAAGATGCATGGGCATGGGCCCAACTTGCGGACCTAGCGAAGTTCAAAATGCGTGATGCACAGATGGGAGATGGTCTGCCCGCTCGAGTGTTCTCATATCCGCAGGCCACCATCGACGCAGCCTGTTCGGCACCGACCATCATTTTGTTGGCACCTGATCTCAAGGAAGAGCTGCCGGTTCTCTACTTGCGTGTCCGCGATGCGGTCGAAAAGGGTCGTAGCCGCATCGTCGAAATCACTTCGCACGATTCAGGTCTCACGAAGTACGCATGGAAGAGCGTGCATCATGAACCCGGTCATCAACTCGACGCAGTACGAGCAACTCTCGCGGACACTGACATCGCAGCACAACTAGCAAAGGGACCAGTTGTGGTCATCGCTGGTCGCTCGAGTTTGGCGGAGAGCGAAGCAAACATCATGGCCGCACTCGACACGATTGTCGGTTCTGTGGCTCACGTCAGCGTGTTGCCGGCGTTGCGTCGCGGAAACGTACGTGGTGCGCTCAGCGTCGGCCTGGCTCCGACAGACGGTAACGACGCAACACACATTCTGAAGTCAGCAGTCACTGGTGACATCGAGTGTCTCGTGCTTCTTGGAAGTGATCCGTTGTCAGATCATCCTGATGCCGACTTGGTGCGCCGAGCATTCGCATCGGTACGAAACATCATTGCCGTCGACATGTTCATGAATCAGTCGGTTCAGAGCGCCAGTGTCGTGTTGCCGGCCGCAGCTTTCGGTGAGAAGAACGGAACGACGACAAATCTTGAAGGTCGAGTGACAAACGTTGCACAGAAAGTCACTCCTCGCGGAACGTCTCGACCGGACTGGATGATTGCCATCGAACTTGCTCATGCACTGGGTCGCGACATTCCATTGACACGTGTGGAGGAAGTCCAAGCCCACATGATGACCAGCATTCCGCAGATGCAAACCGAAAACGTCGCAGTTGCACTTCGTCGAAACGGAATCGTTGTGCCGACAGTTGCAAGTGCGGCGTCATCAGCGGCAGTGACACCAGTAGGCACCCGTAACTCGTACGAGTTCCGCTTGGTGTCTGGTCGAAAGTTGTACGACAAGGCCACCGGAACGACTGCCAGTCGGTCGCTCGTGAACTTGGCAGATTCTGCAGCGGTGTATGTGCACCCGCAAGATCTTGAACGCATCGGAAAGTCCGACGGCGCATCGGTTCGCGTTAGTTCGAGCTCTGGAGCAATTGCCCTGCCAGTACATGCGTCGTCCGCCGTCGTGCGCGGCACCGCCTTCGTGCCCTTCAACCTTGCCGGGGCCGATGTACGCGAGCTCATTCGCCATGACCAAGCAGTCACCGATGTGCGAATCGAGGGCATCTGATGGTGTCGATTCTCGGTATCGACCCGTTGCTTGTCGGTGATGTTCTGTGGACGCCATTACTCATCGTGCTGCTCAAAGTGCTCGTCATCTTTGTTGTTGGTCTGCTGGCCACGATGTTGAACGTGTGGTTTTTGCGCAAGGTGATTGCTGGCATGCAGAACCGCGTTGGCCCAAACAAGACCGGTCCGTTCGGATTGCTTCAAACGTTGGCAGACGGAATCAAGTTGTTCTTCAAAGAGGACCTCATTCCAGAGAGAGCCGACAATTTTGTGTTTCGTCTGGCGCCATATCTCACTTTTGTTCCTGCATTTCTTGCCTTTGCCATCGTTCCCTTGGGCGGAGATTTCACCGGCGGCAATGACGGCACGGTCACCTGGTTTGGTGAAGTGACTCGTGTGCAGTTGGCAGACCCGCCAGTTGGTGTGTTGTTCGCAGTTGCAATCTCGTCGATCGCCGTTTACGGAATCATGCTTGCCGGATGGGCAAGTGGTTCGAAGTATCCGTTGCTCGGCTCAGTGCGTGCGTCGGCACAGATGGTGAGCTACGAAGCAGCACTCGGAATGAGCCTCGCCACAGTTGTGTTGGTGGCAGGAACGTTGTCGACGAGCGGAATCGTGGCCAACCAAACAACAATCGGAACGTGGCACCTCGTCACCACTGGCATTATCCCGTTCGTCATCTTCCTTATTGCGTCGACAGCCGAGATGAACTTGCCTCCATTTGACTTGGTTGAAGCAGAGCAAGAGCTTGTGGGCGGGTACAACACTGAGTATTCATCCATCCGATTCGGTTTGTTCTTCCTTGGCGAATTCATGAACCCCATCACCATGTCGCTCTTGCTCTCGACCTTGTTCTTTGGTGGCCCGAACCCCATCGCGTTTGGTGACACGGTCATCAACATTCCCCTCATTCCTGGTGCGCTCGAAGGAACAGTGTGGGTGATGCTGAAGATGTTTGCTTTCCTGTATCTCTTCGTGTGGTTCCGTGCAACGTTCCCGCGCCTTCGTTACGACCAGCTCATGGATCTTGGTTGGAAGGTGCTCATTCCAGCTTCGCTCGGATGGTTCATGCTGCTCGCAGCTCAGCGTGTCGGTGACGTCGCTGGTTGGGATCCGGTCATCACCACAGTGGTTGCTGCGATTGTCCTGCTCGTGTCGTACTCCCTGTTGCAGCTTGCCCTGCGCACAAGTCGTCTTGAGCGCGAACGCGAAGGAGCGATGTTCTAATGGGCTACCTCGGAGGTCTCCTGGTCACGGTGCGTCAGCACGGCCGCCGCAACCGCGTCACTACCGAATACTCCGGTGGTCGTGTGTGGCGCAAGAAGCGTAACGACAAGAAAGATCAGAAGATCGAGAAGCCTGAGCGCTTGCACGGTCGTCACGTTCTGAATCGGTACGAAGATGGCATGGAGAAGTGCATCGGCTGCGAGTTGTGCGCCGGTGTGTGTCCGGCGAGGTGTATCTACGTTCGGGGTAAGGACAATGACCCGATGAATCCGACCTCGCCTGGCGAGCGTTTCGGATTCGTGTACGAGATCAACTATCTCCGCTGCATTCACTGTGACTTGTGCGTCGAGGCATGTCCGACCGAGGCGATCACCGAGACCAAGTTGTTTGAGTTCTCTTTCACAAACCGCCGTGACGCGATCTACACAAAGAGCGAACTGCTGGTGGGTGAAGACGGCATGCCGCAACACATGCCATGGGAAGACTGGCGTGAGGGTGAAGACCTCAACACCAGCGGTTGGATGCGCGCAACGGCACCCTCAGGTGATGTCGATTTTCGAGGCATCGTGTCGTGGAGTGGTGAGTTGGGTTATGGCACACGCGCGCCTGAGCCTGGTCAGGACGGCGAGTAGTCCTTGGAGCTTTTCGTCTTCATTTGCGCTGCCGTCATGGTGTTGCTTGGTGCACTCGGTGTAATTCTGCGCAGTCACCCCGTGCATGCTGCACTCAGTTTGGTGTTAACACTCTTTGGTGTGGCTGTGCTGTTTGTCGCCCAAGATGCTCACTTCCTGGCAGCAGTGCAAGTCATCGTGTATGCCGGCGCAATTGTTGTGTTGTTCCTCTTCGTCATCATGCTTCTCGGAGTCGACAAAGCCGAAGACATCAAGACCGAACCATTGACTGCCCAGCGACCACTTGCACTTGTGCTTGGCGTCGGGGTGTTTGCGGTGTTGGCTACGGCAATCATCACGTCGACTGATTCGGTCGTGCGCCGAGGCGACGGATTAAGCCCCACTGAAGTGGCTGACCCCGATGCGAACATTCGCCAAATTGCTCGGTCGATCTTTGGCGACTACGTGTTCGCCTTCGAAGTGGTGTCAATTCTTCTGCTGGTGGCAGTGGTTGGCACTGTGTTGCTAACTCGTCGTCAGCGTCGCGTTGAGGTGGTGTCGAAGTGATCGCGGCAGCCGAACCCACCACCACGTGGTACTTGCTGTTGTCAGCATTGTTGTTTGTCATCGGCATGGTGGGTGTCATGATCAGGCGCAACCCGCTTGTCATGTTCATGTGTATCGAATTGATGTTGAATGCCGTGAACCTGTCTTTCGTGTCGCTCGCGCCGCGAGTGGCGAACATCGATGGTCAGACTGCGGTGTTTTTCGTGATGGTCGTTGCTGCGGCAGAAGTCGTCGTCGGCCTCGGAATCATCGTGTCGATCATGCGTGGTCGAACCCATGCCACTGTTGATGACGTGGCGGAGTTGAAGGGCTGATCCATGGTCGAACTTGCCTGGCTCATTCCTGCCCTGCCGCTTGTCGGTTTCGTCACAATTCTGTTGTTCGGTCGCCGTCTCGGTGACCCAAAGGCAGGTCTGTTTGCAGCGCTCATGCCTGCCGCGGCTTTTGTGGTCACTGTTCTCGTGTACTTCGACGTGTTGTCTCGAGAAGCAGAAGAGCGACATCATGTCATCAAGTTGTTCTCCTGGGTGCCAGTTGGGTCTTTGCACATCGACATGGCATTTCTCATCGATCCGTTATCAGTGACGATGGCGCTTTTCATCACCGGCATTGGTTCGCTCATTCACTTCTACGCCGTTGGCTACATGCACGGCGACCCGAAATTCTCGAAGTTCTTCTTGTATCTCAACCTCTTCGTCTTCTCGATGTTGATGTTGGTGTTGGGCGAGAACTTGCTGGTCACTTTCCTCGGGTGGGAAGGCGTGGGTGCGTGTTCGTACTTCCTCATTTCGTTCTGGCACACGCGTGACTCTGCCGCGACCGCTGGCAAGAAAGCCTTTGTCACGAACCGTGTCGGTGACTGGGGAGTCATGATCGCCATGTTCTTGGCTTTCACAACTGTCGGCACGGTGTCATACAGCGGCATCAATGAGGCCGCGGAAATGGGACATTTGGCTCCTGTCACAGCCACTGCGATCGCCATGATGTTGTTCATCGGAGCATGTGGAAAGAGTGCTCAGTTGCCCTTGTACTTGTGGTTGCCCGATGCCATGGAAGGGCCGACGCCGGTATCTGCACTCATTCACGCCGCCACGATGGTGACGTCTGGCGTGTTCCTCATGACTCGTGTGAATCCAGTGTTGGCTGTGTCGTATGACTGGGCGCCAACCACAATTGCGACCATTGGTGCAATCACCGCTTTGTTCGCCGCCACTATCGCAGTGGCGCAGAACGACATCAAGAAGGTTCTTGCGTACTCCACTGTTTCGCAGCTCGGCTTCATGTTTCTCGCAGTCGGCTCCGGTGCATACGTGGCGGCAATCTTCCACATGGTGACGCACGCTTTCTTCAAGGCCCTCCTGTTCCTCGGCTCAGGTTCAGTCATCCATGGCATGCATCATGAACAGGACATGCGTCGCATGGGTGCCTTGCGAAAGGTCATGCCAGTCACCGCGTTTACATTCATCATCGGCTGGCTCGCAATCGCCGGAGTGCCACCGTTCGCTGGTTTCTGGTCGAAGGATGAAATTCTTCTCTACGCATTTGCCAACAATCGGGCCTTGTATGTCATCGGTGTGATCACAGCTTTGCTCACCGCGTACTACATGACCCGCCAGGTGATCATGGTGTTTTACGGCGAAGCTCGTTGGAACGATCACAGCGACGACCACGGTGCACACGGCGACTTCAAGCCACACGAGAGCCTGAAGATCATGCTGTTTCCACTCGTCGTTCTCGCCGTTTTGTCGGCTGTGGGTGGTGCGATGCAACTGCCGTTCTCGAAGTCCACGCATTTTCTTGAGCATTGGCTCGAGCCCGTTATTGAATTCGGTGAGGCTGACATCAAGAAGTCCTGGGCATACGACAACAAGTGGTTGTTGCTCGGCCTGGCAGTGGTCATCGCATGTGCTGGAATCGCGGCATCGATCGCGGTGTATGCAAAGAAGAAGGCAAAGGCAATCGAGCCAGCAATCCTTGCCGATGCATGGAGATACGACGCCGCGGTGTCATCACTCGTTGGTGGTCCAGGCAAGGCAGCGTTCAACGCACTCGCATTGTTCGACGCCAAGGTCGTTGATGGTGCGGTCAATGGCGCAGGAATCGTGACCCGTTCAACCAGCGGTGTGGTGAGAAAAGTTCAGACAGGATTTGTCCGCTCGTACGCCGTGATCTTGTCGGTCGGCGTGCTTCTCGTGCTTGCGTGGTTCTTGTTCAGGGGGGTGTGGGCATGATCGCCGAATCTGGTGCCGTCGTGTCGTTCCCGGCACTTTCGCTTCTCATCATCTTGCCGATCATTGGTTCTGTGTTGGTCGCGTTGTTGTCCGAGAAGCGGGCCGAGTATGTCAAGCTCGCCGCGCTTCTCACGAGTGTTGCAACTGGAGCAATCAGTTTGTGGGTGCTCGGAGCATTCGACGCGCACAAAGGTGGATTCCAGTTCGTGTCACGTCATCCGTGGATCGAGCCGTGGGGTATTTCCTGGCACCTTGGTATCGATGGCATTTCGCTATTTCTTGTGGTGTTGACCGGTGTCTTGTTCCCGCTGGTGATTGCCGGCGTCGACCCACACCATGACGAGAAGCGCTACTTGGCCTGGCTGCTGCTGCTCGAAGCCGGCGTCATGGGAAGTTTCCTCAGTCTCGACCTTGTGCTCTTCTTCTTGTTCTTTGAAATTGTTCTGGTGCCGATGTATTTCCTCATTGGCGGTTGGGGATACGACAACCGTATCTATGCCGCAACGAAATTCTTCTTGTACACGATGTTTGGCTCGGCATTCATGCTTGTTGGCATCGTGGCAACTGCATTGCTTGCCCGTCAAGACCTCGGATACGTCACATTTGACCTGGTGACTCTTGCTGAAAAATCATCATTTGCCACCGACACCGCACGTTGGTTGTTCATGTCGTTCGCCATTGCATTTGCGGTGAAGGTGCCGGTGTTTCCGTTGCACACGTGGTTGCCCGATGCGCACACTCAGGCTCCGACAGGCGGCTCGGTCATCCTCGCTGGCGTGCTCTTGAAGATGGGTACGTACGGCTTCCTGCGTTTCGGCTTGTATTTGTTCCCAGAGGCAGCAGTGTGGGCGCGACCACTCTTTCTCACTCTCGCAACAATTGGCATCATCTATGGCGCCATCGCAGCAACGATGCAGACAGACCTCAAACGACTTGTCGCATATTCATCGGTCGCGCACTTGGGTTTCATCGTGCTCGGTACGTTCGCATTCACCGACCAAGCCATCACGGGCAGTGTCATGCAGATGGTGAATCACGGTGTGTCTACTGGTGCGTTGTTCTTGCTGGTCGGCATGATCTATGAGCGTCGTCACACGAGAGCAATCGCGGAGTTGAAGGGACTGCAACAGGTCGCTCCGATCTTTGCCGCAGCCTTCATGGTGGTGATGTTGTCGTCCATCGGTGTGCCCGGTTTGAACGGATTCGTCGGAGAGTTCCTCGTGCTCATCGGTTCATTCAGTACCGCCCGTTGGTGGGTGGTCATCGCTGCAACAGGCGTGATTCTCGCGGCTCTTTATCTGCTGTGGGCGTATCAACGTGTGTTCCACGGCGAGCCCGACGAAGCAAACTCATCATTTGCTGAACTGAGGCCGCGTGAAGGTGCGTTGCTTGCAGTGTTCATCGCTGCAATCGTTTTCACTGGCCTCTACCCGAAGCCCATGCTTGAGCGCATCGAACCAAGTGTGAAGAAGCTCATCGAGCACGTTGAAGAACACAGTGATTTTGTGCAGCCGGACATCAAACATTCAGAGGGAGAGGGCTGATGCTCGCTGAGACGCTCACTGGCCCTGAAATTCCTTGGCTTGACCTCGGTTGGGCATTGACCCTGCTGGCGGGCACGTCGATCTTGTTGATTGTCGGCGCCATTGTTCCGCGCTGGCGACACGGACTGTACGCGACCTTCACCGTACTCACGACAGTGGTGTCTTTTGTGTTCTTGGTTGTTCTCTGGGGTCGCGTTACCGACGATGGAATGGCTTCTGCAATCTCAAAGTCGATTGTCTTCGATCACTTCGCGGTGTTGTCGCTTGTCGCTGTATTGGTGTCGGTGTTTCTCACTGCTTTGGTGACTGATGGATTCCTCCGCCGTGAGGAATACGACGGTCCGGAAATGTATGCGTTGTATCTGACGGCGGCACTCGGGGCTTCGGTCATGATTGTCGCCAACGACCTCATCGTTCTGTTCCTCGGCCTTGAGACGCTCAGCTTGTCGCTGTATCTGTTGGCGGCAAGTCATCGACGCAAGACCGAGAGTCAAGAAGCGGGTCTCAAGTACTTCGTGCTCGGTGGTTTCGCGTCGGCGTTCTTCCTCTATGGAATCGCGCTCATCTATGGCGTAAGTGGTACGACCAATCTTCTGGAAATCAACGGCACACTTCGCGGATCCATCGATGTCAATACGAACGATGCGCTTCTACTGATCGGAATCGGACTGCTAATTGTCGGATTTGCATTCAAGGTGTCAGCAGTTCCATTCCAGGTGTGGACGCCAGATGTGTATCAAGGAGCACCATCACCAGTGACGGGGTTCATGGCATCAGCCGGAAAAGTTGCTGCTTTCGCCGCGCTCGTGCGCGTGCTCATCGTGGCTCTTCCGTCTCGTATCGACGATTGGCAACCAGTCATCTGGGTACTCGCCGTTCTCACTCTCGTCGGTGGTTCGGTGATGGCCGTGGTGCAAACGAATGTGAAACGCATGTTGGCTTTCTCATCAATAAGTCATGCAGGTTTCATCCTTGTCGGCGTTGAAGCGTCGGCGCACGCAAATCGCACGGATGCCGTGTCTTCTGTCGTTGTGTACTTGTTCCTTTATTCGGTTCTTGTCATCGGCTCGTTTGCCGTGGTCACGGCAGTGTCCGGTCGCGGCGATGGGGCGACATCTCTGGACGATCTGCGTGGCTTGGCGCGTCGTCGCCCCGTTCTTGCACTTGCGCTCACAGTGTTTCTCATTGCTCAGGCAGGCGTACCGGCGACAAGTGGCTTCATTGCCAAGTTCGGTGTCATCACTGCGTCGGTTGATGCTGAGAGTTATGCCTTGGCGATCATTGCCATGCTCGCGGCTGTTATTGCTGCGTACTTGTACTTGCGCATCATGGTGAGCGCATGGCTCTCTGAAAGTAGCGACGAGAGTGCCGTGGAAATTCCGAGAGGTCTCGGGCTTGCCGTTGCATTGTGTGTGGTGTTCACCATCGCAGTTGGTGTGTACCCAGGCTGGCTACTCACCTTGGCCGACAAAGCCACAACATTGCTCGGCGCATAACAAATATGCGCGCATGACGCGCCCCTCACCGACGAGAAGCGCGTCGTACTAATTCATTGAACAGATTCTGTTGCGTCGCGTCATTGGATGCAGTCTGCTCGGGGTGCCACTGCACACCAACTATCCAGGTTGCCGTGGTGTGTTCGACGGCTTCTATGACGCCATCACTGGCACGCGCCACCACTCGAAGTGCTTCACCAGGTGTGAGTACTGCTTGATGGTGCCAACACAATCCATTGCTGTCGGTGCTCCCCATGGCGTGTGCAACACGGCTATTGGAATCAACTGACGCTGCACGGATGACGCCACGATGCTGCTCATGATTCTCAATGTGCTGCACAAGTGTCCCACCTAGTGCGACATTCAACACTTGGTGTCCGCGACAGATTGCGAGCAATGGCCTGTCGACGAATACGCACGCTTTGACCATCTCGATCTCAAAGTCATCATTCAGGTCATCGACGTTGTACACGGTGGGATGCGGTTTTTCGCCGTAACGAGCGGGGTTGACGTCGCCACCTCCGGCGATGAGAACGCCGTCGACGCGAGACAAGAGATCGACAACTTGGCGTGAGTCACGCGTTGGTGGAACAAGTATCGGTTGTCCTCCAGCCCGCTCCACCGCATCGATGTAGTGGCGTCCACCAGCTGCGACCGGACTTGAGAATGTGTCTGCAGAGTCAGCGAACCGGGCGAGATGGGCGATGATCGGTCGCGACATCGTCAATGCCCGACGACTTTTTGTACCTCGTAGCCAGCTTCACGGGCCGCAGAAAGTACTGCCTCTTCGTGTTCTTTCCCTCGAATTTCGAGCACAGCCTGCACCCCTGTTTCACGTACATGCAGATCGACTCCCTCACGCACGTGTTCGACTTCAATGAGGTTCGCGCCGGCCTGTGCGAACAGTGTGAGCAAACGGGCCAATCCACCAGGGCGGTCTGAGATTCGGGCAAACACAATCAGACGGCGGCCAACGTGAGTTTCATGGCGTCTGATGAGATTGGGAACAACACCCAAGTCGACATTGCCGCCGGACAGCACAACACAAGTGGTGCCCTTTGCTGCAGGTACGACGGCGCGGGTGAGAAGTGCTGACACGCCGACGGCACCGCCACCTTCCACATAGAACTTCCCACGGTCCATCAGCAACACCATTGCATCGGCCACTGTGTCTTCAGCAACGACAACCACTTCGTCAACAAACTCTTCGATGAGCGGAGCAGTGACTACACCTGGTCTTTTCACTGCGATTCCATCAGCAAGCGTGACGATGGGACCATCAGCTGGTGGACGACCTGCATATGGTGCACATGCGGCAACTTGCACGCCGATGACGCGTACGTGTGGTCGTTGTGACTTCACGGCGATTGCGGTTCCTGCGGTCAAACCACCTCCACCCAACGGAATAATCACGGTGTGAAGGTCGGCGATGTCTTCGAGTAACTCGAGTCCAAGAGTGCCCTGACCCGCGACCACGACCGGATCATCAAAGGGGTGGCAGAAGTGCATGCCTGTCGAAGCTGCGTGTTCTTTGGCACGTGACACCGCATCGTCGAGGGTGTCACCACCTTCGACAACGGTTGCACCGTAGGTACGACATTGTTCGATCTTTGAGAGACTCGCACCAGCCGGCACGAAAATCTGACAGGGCACCCCGTGATGTCGTGCAGCAAAGGCGATTGCCTGTGCGTGGTTACCAGCACTACCCGCCGTGACCCCGGCGCCAACTGCTGATCCCAATGAGTGCAACTTGTTGAGTGCGCCGCGTACCTTGAACGAACCGGTGCGCTGCAAGTTCTCGGCCTTCAAAATGACATTGCCACCGCACATGTCGGAGAGTGCATATGACTCTGTGATGGGGGTGTGTTTGACAATGCCCCGACCCACCGCACGAGCGGCAACGATGTCTTCAGTACTGATGGCGTGCTTGCCCATTCATCGCCTACGGTACTTGTCGATGCGGGCTCTCATGATCGCAAATGCAACTGATGCTGATGCCGGATTCGTGGGTCATGCGCTGCGCGAACGAGGTTTTGCCTTCACCGAGCTCATCCGTGAACAGCACGACACATGGAACCAAACGCTCGCGAGCGCTCTTGACGGCATAGATATGGTGCTGTCGCTTGGCTCGTCATGGAGCGTCTACCGGGAATCTGCAAGTGGGCCTGTTTCCACTGAAACTGCACTCCTGAAACAGGCCTTGAAGACCGATGTGCCTGTTCTTGGCATCTGTTTTGGCGCCCAGATGCTCGCCCGTGCCGCCGGTGGATATGTTCGCCGCGCCGATCAACACGAAATTGGGTGGTGCGACGTGCGCCTCACCCGAGAAGCGCCGGCTGATTCATCACCACTGGCGGGCACGTGGATGCAATGGCATTACGACTGCGTCGAAGTGCCTTCAGGCGCCACCACGTTGGCTGAGAGCGACAATGCGGTTCAGGCGTTCCGCGTGGGGTCTTCATTGGCTGTGCAATTCCATCCGGAAGCAACCGAATCGATCGTCTCGAGGTGGTCGTCCGGAGATGGACGCCAGGAACTGGCTGACGCACGGGTCGACTACGACACTTTGATGGCGCAGACACGAACCGAGGCCACAAGCGCAGAAGTTCGAAGTCGGTCGCTTGTCGATTGGTTCCTTCGCGACGTCGCGCATCTGCGTGTGTGAACCTGTTGATGTGACATAGGAACTGTCGGTGGCTCACAAAGGCACATAACCCCATGGCAACGGGCTTTCTGGCTCTGTTCAGAGAGGGGAAGTTGGGGTCAACTTTGGCCCCCGTAGTAGTTTCGATGGGCGATGTCCCAGTTCCTCCGGTCGTATCTCACTGTCGTGTGGTTCGGCTTGGCCGCCTTCCTGATTGCCTCGCTGTTGCTCGGATTGTCGGCCCTTCTGCGACCCAACCGCCCGACGCGAGAAAAACTCATCGCATATGAAAGTGGTGTCGACCCCGTCGGCGAGGGCTGGTCGCAAAGCCAAATTCGTTATTACGTCTTCGCGCTTCTCTTCGTTATCTTCGACGTGGAAGCAGTGTTCATTTTCCCCTGGGCCACTCAGCTCGAGCGATACGCCGGATTCGGCCTCGTCGAGATGGGTGTGTTCGTAGCTGTGCTCCTCTTGGGCCTCGTGTATGCGTGGCGCAAGGGTGTCTTGCGCTGGATCTGAGGCGATAGTTATGGGACTTGTCGATCGTGGCCGCTTACCAAAGCCGCTGACATCACTCTTCAACTTGGGCCGTTCGTACAGCTTGTGGGTGTACCAATGGGGACTCGCGTGTTGTGCCATCGAAATGGGTGCAGCATTCGGATCACCTCGTTACGACGTCATGCGACTCGGTGTTATTCCGTTGCCAGCGTCACCGCGTCAAGCTGACTTGGTTGTCATTTCAGGAACGGTCACCGACAAGATGGCACCAGCGGTCAAGCGTCTCTATGAGCAGATGCCAGAGCCGAAGTACGTCATCTCGATGGGAAGTTGCGCCAACTGTGGTGGTCCGTATTGGGACAGCTATTCAGTCACCAAGGGTGTCGATCAAATCATTCCAGTCGATGTGTATGTGCCTGGTTGCCCTCCACGTCCTGAGGCACTTCTTGAAGGTGTCGTGATGTTGCAGCAGCGCATCAAGAACGAGGACATGGGCGCACGTTGGCGCGGTGAAGGTACTCAATTGATGGCGAAGGATTCTTCGATGCGTGTCGATGGCGAGAGCGCCGAACGGGGAGGTGTTCCCGTTGTCAGCCACTGAGACCGACACACCCGTGGTCGTTGACGAAGTGCGCAACGCCGTTGTCACGCGCTTTTCATCCGCGCTTGGCGATGCCGTTGTTGATTCGTTCGTGAAGCCAGGTGACGACGTGTGGATTCGCGTTCGAACCGACTCATGGCGGCGCGCCGGAGAGGCAGCACGCGAATTGGGCTTCGCGTATTTCGATTTTCTCTCCGCAATCGACTGGATGCCATCGCCCTTCGGACGTGGCGAAGATGATCCGACCGAGCCAGCACCCGAGCGTGACACGACTATTCGTCAGGGATATGCCGGTGGGGACACGCGGATGCAAGTTCTTGCACGCGTTGTCGACCTAACGACATCACTTGGTGTGAATCTCAAGGTTGATGTTGCCGATGATGCTCCTGTCATTGACAGTTGGGTATCGGTGTACGCGGGTGCGAATTGGCACGAACGTGAAGCATGGGAAATGTTCGGTATCCGTTTTGCAGGTCATCCCGACCCGCGCAACATGTATTTGCCAACCGACTTTGAAGGTCATCCGCTGCGCAAAGACTTTCCGTTGCTTGCTCGCATCGTGAAGCCGTGGCCCGGAATTGTCGATGTCGAACCAATGCCCGGTGGCGGGTCAGACGACGAGGCTGGTGAATAGATGACGATGCTCACTGACAGGCAGCAGTTGTCGTACATCGCTGCACAAGCAGCCGATGCACGCGTGAATCTCGAGCTCGAGACCGAGGGCATGACGCTCAACATCGGGCCCCAGCACCCCGCAACACACGGAACATTGCGCATCATCGCGCGACTCGACGGCGAACAAGTGGTGTGGGCCGAGCCTTCCTGTGGCTACATGCACCGCGGCTACGAAAAACTCACCGAAGTTCGTACGTTCCCGCAAGTCACAGCGCTCGTCAACCGAATCGACTGGCTGGGCAGTTTTGCCAATGAGGTGCCCTTCATTCTCGCTGCCGAGAAATTGATGGGCATCGAAGCGCCGGCTCGCGCGCAACACATTCGCACCATCTTGTTCGAGCTTTCACGAATTGCGAACGTGTCACTGTTTCTCGGTGACCTCGGCGTGCAGTTGGGTGCCATCACCCCGGTATTCATGGCTTTCCGTGACCGCGAGTACGTGTTGAACCTCATCGAAGGAGCAACAGGTGGCCGCTTCCACCCGAACTTTGACCGCATCGGTGGGTTGAAGGACGATCTGCCCGCTGGTTGGATTGACGAGACCCGCAACGTCATGAAGAAGCTTCGCCGTTTCTGCGACGAAATCGAAGACTTGCTCTTTGGCAACGAAATCTTCCAGTCACGTACTCGTGGCATCGGTGTCATTCCGCGCGACGTCGCCATGCAGTACGGGTTGTCTGGCGCAAACTTGCGAGCATCTGGTGTCGACTGGGACTTGCGCCGCGATCAATCACTACCGATGGCCTGGAACAAGGCTGATTGGAAAGTGTGGACACACAACGACGGTGACTCGTTTGCCCGTTGTTGGGTTCGCCTGCAAGAAGTGCGCGAGTCCACCAAGATCGTCGACCAACTCATCGAAACCATTCCTGCTGGACCGGTGATGACGAAGGTGCCGCGCATCATCAAGGTGCCAGAAGGTGAAGCATGGGTAGCAACCGAGAATCCGCTTGGTGAGATGGGTTACTACGTGGTGTCAAAGGGTGACCTTGGACCATTCCGTGTGAAAATTCGTAGCGCATCGTTCAACAACATGTCGATTACACCGTGGTTGTTGAAGGGCGTCTACGTGCCAGACATCATCACCATCCTCGCGTCGCTGTACTTCATCCTCGGAGACATCGATCGCTGATGTCGATGGTGTCCGTACTTGCTGTCGATCTGCCGTATTGGGCACAGTCTTTGTTGCGCGTTCTTGGCGGCTTGGTGGCCGTGCTGCTGCCCGCCGGAACCATCGTGTACGTATTCCTCTTCAAGATGATGTCGTTCATGCAGAGCCGACTTGGGCCGATGGAAGCGGGTCCTTACGGATCGATGCAGTTGTTTGCGGAGGTCGGTAAATGGCTGCAGAAGGAAGACATCTACCCAGAGCGCGCCGACAAGTTCATCTTCAAGTTGGCGCCCCTCATCGTTCTTGCAAGCACGTTCTTGCTTGTCGCCGTCGTTCCTTTCGGGCCCGATGCTTGGTTTACCAACTTCGAAGCAGGAATTTTTTACGCCCTCGCGGTGTCGTCGGTGTCGGTGCTCGGCATCCTCATCGCCGGATGGGCAAGTGCCAATAAGTATTCGTTGCTCGGTGGTCTGCGCGCAGCTGGTCAGTTGATTGCTTATGAACTTCCGATGGTGCTTGCTGTCATCGGTGTTGTCATTCAAGCCGGGTCGATGAACTTGCAGGACATCGTCCTTGCTCAGAACGCTGGGTCCATTTTCGGGTGGGACGGTCTTGGTAATCCGTATGTGCTTACGCAGTTCGTGGGCTTCATCATCTTCATGATTGCGGTGCAAGCCGAACTCACTCAGGCACCATTCGACATGCCAATTGCTGAGTCAGAACTCGTGTCCGGTTATATGACCGAGTACTCAGGTTTCCGCTTCCTCATCTTCTTCATCGGTGAATTCGCCACAGCAGGCGTGTTCGCGATGATCGCGTCGATCTTGTTCCTCGGTGGTTGGGGAGTGCCATTCGCATGGTTCGGTTGGACCGACATGGACTCTGTCGACAACTGGATGAACATCGTCGGACCACTCATCTTGTTCACCAAGATGATGTTGGTTGTGTTCGTGGTCATGTGGGTGCGTTTCAGCTACCCACGGTTCCGTGAAGACCAACTCCAGCGCTTCGCTTGGAAAGTTCTGATTCCGATCTCGCTCGTCAACATCATGGTGACAGCAATCTTGAAGGTAGCCTTCTGATGCCCAAGATTCCCGGATTGTTCAAAGGCCTCGGCGTCACGCTCGGCACGATGTCGCGCACCGTCACCGAAGGTGCGAACACCGTGCAGTATCCGCACGAGAAAGAGACCCCACCGATTCGTGCGCGTGGTGTCATTGCTCTGCATGAAGGCAACTGCACGTCGTGCATGTTGTGCGCGCGTTCATGCCCGGACTGGTGCATCTACATCGAAGGCCACAAGGAACTTGCTCCGCCGCGCCGTGCAGGTGGAAAGCCCCGCCAAGTCAACAAGCTCGATCGATTCGACATCGACTACGCGCTTTGTATGTATTGCGGAATTTGCGTCGAGGTGTGTCCGTTCGACGCGCTCTTCTGGAGCCCTGAATACGAATACTCCGAACCTCGCATCGCGGACTTGTTGCACGACAAGGCCAAGTTGGGTGAATGGATGCAGACCGTTCCTGAAGCACCAGAGCTCGAAGCTGGCGCAGACAGGAAGGGCAAGAAGTGATGCTCGCCGCTGATGTGCTCGTGGCACAGAACATCGGGTTCGGCGTCATCGCCGTCATCATGGTGGTAGGTGCATTGAGAGTAGTGACGACGTCGAACATCGTTCACGCAGCCTTGTGGTTGGTCACCGTTCTGGCCGGCGCTGCAGCGCAGTACGTTTTGCTTGCCGCTGAGTTCGTTGCAGTCACTCAAGTTCTGGTCTACATCGGTGCTGTCATGGTGTTGTTCCTCTTCGGCACCATGCTCACTCGTGCTCGCATCGGAGCCGAAAAAGATGTCAACAACAAGAATTGGTTCATGGGAGTACCCATCGCGGTGTTGTTGCTTGCGACCATGTTGTTGGCACTCAATGATGGGTTCGGCGACGAGAAGTTGCCTGCAGACCCCGACACCCTGGTCAACACCCAGATGATTTCTGATCAAATCTTTGGTCCGTACTTGTTGCCGTTCTGGGCGCTCTCGTTCGTACTGCTTGCTGCCGTCATCGGTGCCATCGTGTTGGCAAGGAGGGACTGACTATGTTGGTGAACCAGTTCCTCATGCTCGGTGCCGTGCTGTTCTGCATCGGTGTCTACGGAGTCATCGCTCGTCGCAACGCTGTGTTGGTGCTCATGTCAATCGAACTCATCTTGAATTCGGTGAACATCAACTTGCTGGCCTTCGCATTGCGCAACGGGTCGGCTGATGGGCACACATTCGCGCTTTATGTCATTGCCGTGGCTGCTGCTGAAGTGGGTGTCGGCCTGGCGATGGTGTTGCTCGTGTACCGCAATCGCAAGTCCATTGCCTTGGACGACCTCGCAGAGATGAAGGGCTGAACCGATGCTGTCTGCAAGCACCGAAGCCGCAGAGGCCGTGTTCACATCGGGGTGGTTCCTCGACCACGTCTGGATTGTTCCGATCATTCCCGCAGTTGCTTTTGCCCTCATCATCTTCTTCGGCAAGCGCCTGCCAATGAAGGGCAGTGAACTTGGCATCATTTCCATGCTTGCGACACTCGCCATGTCGGCTGCAGCTGCCTACCAGTGGATTGACCGAGTCGAAGCTGTCGACAAAGAAGTGTTCGTGCCGCCCGTGATCAAGGCGTGGACGTGGTGGTCGAGCGACGGATTCTCGTTCGGAATCGGCCAACACATCGACGGTCTGGCGCTCATCGTGCTCTGCGTCGTTGCGTTCATCTCGACGCTCGTGCAGATCTACTCCGTTGAGTACTTGCACGGCGACCGTCGGTACACGCACTTCTTTGCGTCACTCACGTTGTTCTCTGCAGGAATGATGAACATGGTCATCGCCGAGAACATGCTGCAGCTCATTCTCGGCTGGGAAATCATGGGTCTGTGTTCGTTCATGCTGATCGGTCACTGGTGGGAAGACGGCGCTAACAGTCGTGCGGCACTGAAAGCGTTCTTCACCACTCGGACGGGCGATATCGGACTTCTTGTTGGCACATCGGTGCTCTTTTTCGCTGCGAATGAGTGGACACAAAAGACGCTCGGTATCTCCAGCTTCACCATTCGAGGTCTGTCTGCTTGGGCGCTGTCGGGCGAACCAAGTTCGACAGCCATCACGGTTGGTGCGGTCGCGCTTTTCATCGCTTGCATCGGCAAGAGCGGTCAGTTCCCGCTGCATACCTGGCTGCCCGATGCCATGGCCGGCCCGACTCCGGTCAGTTCGCTGTTGCACTCCTCGACGATGGTCGTCGCAGGTGTCTTCTTGGTAGCGCGTCTGTACCCGGTGTTCTTCGAGGGAATGAACATCCTCGGCACCAACGTGAACTTCATCGTGGTCATCGGTGGTATCACCATCGTCATTGCTGCCGCATTGGCCTTCGTGCAAAACGACATCAAGAAAGTGCTCGCGTACTCGACTGTGTCGCAGTTGGGTTACATGATGATGGGACTCGGTGCAGGTGCATGGTTGCCGGCTGTGTTCCACATTTTCACTCACGCATTCTTCAAAGCATGTTTGTTCCTCGGAGCAGGCTCGATAAGTCACAGTGCGTCGCATCACTCTTTCGACATGAAGAAAGACATGGGCGGCCTTCGTAAGTACATGCCCATCACGTTCATGACCTGGATCGTCAGCACACTCGCACTCTGTGGAGTGTTCCCATTCTCCGGCTTTTTCTCCAAGGACGAGATCATCGACAATGTCGGGCACAATGGTTACAACCTGTTCATGATTGTCGGACTTGTCGGTGCATTCCTGACGGCCGCGTACATGACCCGTGCCACGTACCTCACCTTCTTTGGTACGTCACGTGGCGCCTCTGCAGGCGAACATCACGATGACGCTCACGGTTCGCACGACAGCCACGCAACCCACGACGCACACGCCCATGACACGCACGGTCACGATGACCACGCATCACATGGGGAGTCTCAAGGGCCGCGTGAGAGCGGCAAGTTGATCACCGTGCCACTCATCATCCTCGCCGTACTCGCCATCGGTTCTGGCTTCTTGAACGCAACACCATTCGGTGAGAAGTGGGAGAAGTTGAAGGTGTGGGTCGAGCCACGCGCAGAAGTCGTCGATGCCACCAGCGTCGCATTGGTTGCTCACGGTGGACCTGGCGAAGTTCGTGCGCTTCCCGCTGCTGAGGAGTCAGAAGACGGACACCATTCATCGCCATGCGGGTCTGAAACTCCGAAAGATGGTGTGTGTGTCGCACCTCAGCTGAACCACGCGAAGTTTAAGTGGTCAAAGGCCGCGATGTCACTCATCATCGTCTTCGCGGGCATTCTGATCAGCTGGTTCTTGTCGATGCAGTTGTATGAACGCAAGAACAAGGCTCTTGTTGGTCTCACTCAGCGCAACAAGTTGCTCGGTGCTGGATACAACCTTCTCGCGAACAAGTACTACCTCGACGCGTTGTACGAGAACGTCATCGTCAAAGCAATCGCGTATCCCATCTCGCGCGGTGCCTACTGGATCAATCAGAAGGTTCTCGATGGCGCGGTCAACGGCGCCGGCATCGTTGCTCGTGTGTCCGCAGGTTGGGTGTATCGCAACATCGACCAGCGTGTGGTCGATGGCGCAGTCAATAGTTCGGGGGCCGCAGCCCAAGGGGCAGGGTCTGCATTGCGGCCTGTTCAGTCTGGAAAAGTCAATCAGTATGGGGCGTTGTTGTTCGGCGCTGCCGCCATCGGCGCTCTCGTACTCGTCATCATCAACACCTGAGGGAGCTGGAAGACATGGAACTCCTGCGTGACAACAACTGGGTACTAACGATCGGCACATTCCTGCCGATAGTCGGAGTTCTCATCATGCTCTTCATTCCGAAGGCTGATGAGGTGGCCCACAAGGCAGTGGCGCTTGCGACAGCGGTCGCAACGTTGGCAGTGGGCGTGTGGACGCTCGTGCTGTTCGACTATGGCCAAGCCGAGAAGTTGCAGTTCGTGACTGATGTCGAGTGGATCTCGATCATCAAGAGCTCGTATCTCATCGGTCTAGATGGCATCAGTTTGCCGATGTACTTCCTCTCGATGGTCGTCACCGTGTTGGTGATGATTTACAGCTGGGACCACATTCCGAACCCGGGTAACCCGAAGGCGTTCCTGATTCTCATGCTGATCCTTCAGACGGGCATGGCCGGAACATTCATCGCACAAGACCTCGTGCTCTTCTTCGTGTTCTTCGAAGTGGTGCTCTTGCCGATGTATTTCATGATTGGTGTGTGGGGCGGAGAGCAGCGTCAGTACGCCTCGCTGAAGTTCTTCTTGTACACCATGTTCGGATCTGCGCTCATGCTTGTCGCGTTCCTCGCACTGTTCTTCAAGACCGGTGCAGAGAGCTTCGCAATTCCGTACCTCGTCGAAAACGGTGCATCGATTGCGCGCAACACGCAGATTTGGATCTTCGCTGGAATGTTCATCGGATTCGCAGTGAAGGTGCCGATGTTCCCATTCCACACCTGGCTGCCTGACGCTCACACGCAAGCGCCCACACAAGGGTCGGTCATCCTTGCAGCCATCTTGTTGAAGCTCGGAACGTATGGTTTCATCCGTATCGCCATTCCGGTGTTACCCGAAGCAGCAAAAGAGTGGGCACCGTGGATTGGGTTACTCGCCGTCATCGGAATCATTTACGGCGCACTCGGGTGTCTTGCTCAAACCGACATGAAGCGTCTTATCGCGTTTTCATCGGTCGCACACATGGGCTTTGTCATGCTCGGCATCTCGACGCTGACGCCATTTGGTTTCAATGCGGCACTGTTCGGAATGGTGGCGCACGGTCTCATCACGGGAATGTTGTTCTTCGTCGCAGGAAGCGTGAAAGAGCGCTATCACACGCTTGAAATCAAGCGTCTCTCTGGCATGTTGAAGCAAGTGCCTCGTCTCGGTTGGATCATGGGCTTTTGTGCGATGGCCTCGCTCGGCTTGCCTGGTCTTGCTGGGTTCTGGGGTGAGTTCCCTGCGATTTTGTCCGCATACAGTCCCGCCGAGGGTCTTCCGGAAGAAACCTTCCGCACCTTCATGGTGATTGCGGCAATCGGCACAGTTTTTGCCGCTGGTTACTTGCTCTGGTTGTACCAGCGCACTGCGTTCGGCGAACCAAGCGCGGAGTTCACCGGTCACGGAGACGGACACGGTCATGGTCACGGTCATGGAGATGGACATGATGACATCCATGACGTCACTAAGTTCGAGTGGATTGCTTGGACCCCGTTGCTCATCAGCATCGTGGTGTTCGGCGTGTATCCCCAGCTGATGTTCGACGTGCTCGACCCAGCCGTCAAAGCCACCCTTGCGGTGTTCGGAGGCTGACCGGTGCTTTCATCGCTCCTGTCCATGGTCGCTGATGGCGACTGGGTGAGTCCGACAATCGACTACCACGCGCTCGCACCCGAAATCGTGCTCGCCGCTGGAATTGTCGTCGTGTTGTTGGTTGACCTGTTCACAAGTGAGTCGAATAAGTGGTTGGTGGCTCCTATTGCGAGCTTCTCGTTCTTGGGGGCGTTCATCCCTGTTGTCACCCTCGCACTGAGCGACAACACGATGCGTGAGTTGTTTGATGGCCGTTATGTGGTCGACGAATTCAGCCTCGTCATCAAGGGTCTCTTCATCCTTGCGGGCTATGTGGTGGTGCTCATCTCCACCGATTACCTGCGCGAAGGCGACTACTACCAAGGTGAGTATTGGTTCTTGGTGCTCACCAGCATTCTCGGCATGGTGATGATGGCGTCAAGCCGCGATCTTGTCAGTATTTTCGTTGCACTCGAGTTCTTGTCGATCCCTGCGTACATGTTGGCTGCGTGGCGCAAGCGTGACTTGAAGAGCAATGAAGCAGGTGTGAAGTACTACCTGCTCGGAGTGTTTGCATCCGCCATCATGTTGTATGGCATGTCGCTCTTGTACGGCATCGCAAATTCGACTCTTCTCACCGATATCGGAGAGACCCTCTCTGGTGAGATGACGTCGATTCGCGCTCTCGCAGTGCTCTTTGTAATCATCGGCTTTGCCTTCAAAGTGTCTGCGGTGCCCTTCCACACGTGGGCTCCCGACACTTATGAGGGCGCCCCAACTCCAGTGACGGCGTTCTTGTCGGTCGCATCGAAGGCGGCTGGTTTTGTCGCGTTGGTGACGGTCCTGTATGTCGCATTCCCATATGCGAGCGATGTGTGGCAGCCAGTCATGTGGATACTTTCCGCTCTCACAATGACTGTCGGCAATGTGCTTGCCCTTCGTCAATCAAACATTGTCCGAATGTTGGCTTATTCATCCATCAGCCAAGGTGGCTTCATCCTCATGCCGCTTGCCGTTGCTGGTGAAGGAGCTGTCGGACAGTCCGCTCTTCGTGCAGTTGTTGTGTACCTCATGTTGTATGCGGCCACAAACCTTGGTGTGTTTGCCATCGTCATCGCAGTTGCGCGAAAGACTCGTAGCGGTGCCATTTCGTCGTACGGCGGTTTGTTCTCGTATGCGCCCGGTCTTGCGGCGCTCATGACGATCTTCATGGCTTCACTCGCAGGCATTCCGCCACTCGGCGGATGGTTCGGCAAGTTCGCTGCATTCCAGGCTGTGCTGTCGGCCGAAACCAATTGGGGTTACGCCATTGCAGTTATCGGCGCCGTCAATTCAGTGGTGGCGTTCGGCTACTACGGAAATGTGCTGCGAGAAATATGGATGCGTCCCGCACCAGACGGCGACACGGCACCGGTTGTGATTCAACCAGCTATCGCAGTTGCACTAGGTATCACCGCTCTTGCGACCCTCGTGCTCGGTACACTTCCTGGCATCGTGTCGCACTTCGGCGACCTCGCCAGCTTGTCACGTGCCTTCGGCGGCTGACGACGTATCGGCTGCCATCGCAGAGAGCGGTGGAAGCATCGACTTCGCCACTTTCATGTCCATCGCCCTGTACGGCGAGCATGGTTTCTATACGCGAGTAGATGGGGTGGGCCGCGCAGGACGTCGCGGGGATTTCATCACCTCGCCCGAAGTCGGCCCTTTGTTCGGCCAACTATTGGCACGCCACATCGACAACGAATGGAAACGATGTGGTTCACCGTCAACTTTCACTGTGGTCGACGCCGGTGCTGGCCCCGGCACTTTGGCTAGGTCGATTCTTGCGGCGAAACCGGAATGTCTGTCCGCGCTTGACTATGTAGCTGTCGAAGCATCGGCGACACAGCGAGCAATGCACCCAGACAACATCACTTCGACTGATGTCATGCCATTGCGTATCGACAACGGCATCATCATCGCGAATGAACTGCTCGATAACTTGCCGTTTCAGTTGTGGGTCTTCGACGGCGGTTGGCGTCGAGCTCGCGTGTCATTGGGCTCTGGTGGGTTTGCAGAAATTCTTGAGAGTGTTCCACCGCCAGGAGTTCTTCCTTCATCGGCACGTCATGGCTCCCGAGCTCCCGAGCAAATTGCTGCACAGCAATGGCTTGGCCGCGCACTGACATCGCTGGTCAACGGATCTGTTGTAGTCATCGACTACTGCACTCCACTCACAGCAATCGCAGCTGCGGCTCCGTGGCGAGAGTGGCTGCGCACGTATGTCGGACACGAGCGGGGCGGTCACTATCTCAAAGAAGCTGGCTCACAAGACATCACGTGTCAGGTGATGATTGATCAGCTTGCTGACATTGCCGAACCCGACAGTGTTCGAAGCCAGGCTCAATTTCTGCAGATGTTGGGAATTGATGCTTTGGTCAGTGAAGGCAGGGAAGCGTGGGCGGCCAATGCGTCCAGCCCCACTCTCGAAGCGTTGAAGATGCGAAGTCGTGTGAGTGAGGCAGAAGCACTACTTGACCCGGCAGGACTAGGTGCGTTTTCCGTGCTCGAGTGGCGCGCTAGGCCTTGAGTACGTCGTACACAAACTGGCGGTAATCCTTCTGCGTGAATGCGCGGTCGCCCATGAGCTCGCGGTAATACATGGTCTGCATCGCAAACATCATGGAAAAGATCCGAAGATTCAATTTTTCGCCGGGCTTCATCGAGCCAATCACTTGCTTGAGTGCGTTGGTCCAGTCGCTCGCCTGCTCTTGTGTGATCTGCTCGATTCGTGCTCGTAATTGATCGTTGTTGACAGCAGTTGCCAAGATTTGTAGTCGTTGCGCGTGGCGTTTCTTGAAGCCGGGGTCATCAATGTCTGGCATTGCGTCCACCACGTTCTGCACCGTCAGCGGCTGCAGGGGTTCGAGTTGCTTCATGAAATCAGAGACGGTGTTTTCCTGGAATTCGGCGTACATGTCACCCAGTACCTGGGCTAGTAGTCCATCGCGGTCACCGAAGTAGCGGTAGATGAGGGTCACTGACGTGTAGGCATTTTTTGCTACCTCGGCGACTCGAAGTCCGCGAATGCCAACTTCTTCGATCTCACCACGCGCACTCTCGAGAATGCGCTGCTGTGGAGTATCGGTTGCGCTACGACGTTTGGCGCGAAATTCCTTCAGTGAGGGCGGATTCATCGTTGCCAGTGTAGGAGAGCCCGTATTTATCTGTGTATAAAAATTTTTTACCTTTAGACGGGGAGTTCTTCAAAATGTGAAGAACGTAGGAGGTGTAGTCCTCTTTAGACAGCGTTCGTGATGATGGGTTTTTCTGGTCGGCTTGTCAGGAAAGCACCGATGATGACAATGAACATTCCAATGATTGCAAAAAGAGTTACGTGTTCATCACGGAATATAACTCCGAGTATGGTCGCAACGACCGGGGTGAAGAGTGTGCCAATCATTGCGCGCACCACGCCCGCGCGGGTCTGCAGTGCTGAATACACGGCGAAGGTGATGCCCGTGCCAATTGCACCAAGAATGAGAAGCGCCGCAACTGCTGATCCGGTGAACTCACTTCCACGCAGTGCCGGTACACCGAGCGGCAACGTCCAAATGAATGCAGCTCCTTCCACCCACATCATGGTGGCAGTCGCGCCGTACTTTGCATTGAGTGGCAGGGCGATGTTCACGGCGACGGCGTAGCCGAGCAATGCGAGCAATAAAAAGAAGATGCCGTGGACAGAGGCAGATGCGTTGTCGGTGATGCTCGAGAAGGAGATGAGTGCAATACCACTGAATCCGACGAGAACTGCAGTCACGCGTTGTCGCGTCGGGCGCCGTCTGGTCATGATCGCAGTCACGACGACTGTCAGCGCAGGGAGCGCTCCGTTGATCATCCCGACGACCGATGACGACACTGTGTGTGCGGCCAGTGGATAGAGGAAGAACGGCGCAGCCATCCAGATGAGACTGAGGAAGAAGACGGTCTTCATGTCTTCTTTCTGGATCATCACTCGTGCACGCGGGATGCACAGCAGCGCCAGGAACCCGAAGAATGTGCGCATCATCGGGATGACACCGGTGTTCACGTGGTCAAGTGCAATGGCGATAAAGAGGAATGACGCACCCCACACAAGCGAGGTCATGAGGGTCATCGCCCACTCGGTTCCACCGAAGTGTTGCTTGTCTTGATCAGGCATCGTCCCTCCGTTCCGTACTCTGTCACAGGTAGTGGTGTCACGTGTGTGTCAGTCACTGTGTGCGTGCGGAGTTCAGTTCACTAGTCTCCACATTGCAAAGGGGGTTCGCTGTGGCTGAGAGCGACGCAATTGACGACCTATTGATCGAGCAACGGAAATTCCCACCGTCAGAGAGTTTCAAGAAACGCACTCTTGTCGCTGGTACGCACCTATACGACGAGGCCAGCGAAGACTACGAGTCTTTCTGGGCACGGCAAGCAAGTGAATTGGTGACGTGGAACACTCCGTGGCACACCGTGTGTGAATGGGATCTTCCGTTCTCCAAGTGGTTCGTCGGTGGCACCTTGAACGTCAGCTACAACTGTCTCGACCGCCACGTGCTTGCTGGCAAAGGAGACAAGGTTGCTTTTCATTTCGAAGGCGAGCCTGGTGATACGCGCACTGTTACGTATTCACAGCTGCTCGACGAAGTGCAGAAGTTCTCTAACGCGTTGAAATCATTGGGTGTCACCAAGGGTGACCGAGTGAATATCTACATGCCGATGATTCCTGAGGCCGCGGTTGCAATGCTTGCGTGCGCACGTATCGGTGCTGCGCACAGTGTGGTGTTCGGTGGGTTCTCCTCTCAAGCTCTTGCGGATCGCATCAACGACGCAGAGGCCAAAGTGCTGATCACCGCTGATGGTGGTTGGCGACGTGGCGAGGTGTTCCCTCTCAAGCAATACGCCGATGAGGCGTTGCAGTCGACTCCGTCAATAGAACACGTGGTGGTTGTGAAGCGCGGTGGTAACGACGTGTCGATGACTGCTGGCCGTGACAATTGGTATCACGATCTCATCGCCAAGGCTGACCCTGTGTGCCCGGCAGAGCCGATGGATGCCGAACAGTTGTTGTTTCTGTTGTACACCTCAGGCACAACCGGCAAGCCGAAGGGCATCATGCACACGACCGGTGGTTACCTCACCCATGTCGCTTACACGCACAAGTATGTGTTCGACCTGCACCCTGATGAAGACGTGTACTGGTGTACTGCTGATGTCGGTTGGGTGACGGGTCACAGTTACATCGTGTACGGACCACTTGCGAACGGTGCGACCCAAGTGATGTACGAAGGTGTGCCCAACTTTCCGGCCAACGATCGCATCTGGTCAATCGTTGAGAAGTACAAGGTCACCATCTTTTACACCGCACCAACAGCAATTCGCACATACATGAAGTGGGGAGTGGAAGAGCCTGCCAAGCACGACCTGTCGTCGTTGCGATTGCTCGGAAGTGTTGGCGAACCAATCAACCCTGAAGCGTGGATGTGGTACCACGAACACATCGGCGGAAGTCGTTGTCCGATTGTTGACACGTGGTGGCAGACCGAGACTGGTGGCATCATGATCAGTCCTTTGCCCGGTGCGACCACTCTGAAGCCCGGGTCGGCAACATTCCCTGTTCCAGGTGTCGGTGCAGAAGTCGTTGATGACTCGGGGAAAGCGGTCAGTCGTGGGGGTGGGTATCTCACATTGACGCATCCGTGGCCAGGCATGCTTCGAGGAATCTGGGGTGACCCACAGCGCTACAAAGACACATATTGGAGTCGATTCGAAGGCCGGTACTTCGCAGGCGATGGTGCCAAGTTGGACGACGATGGTTACCTGTGGCTGCTTGGTCGCGTTGATGACGTGATGAACGTGTCCGGACATCGCATCAGCACCACAGAAGTGGAATCAGCCTTGGTATCGCATCCGGCAGTTGCTGAAGCGGCAGTTGTTGGCGCGAACGACGCAACTACGGGTCAAGCAATCATCGCGTACGTCACGTTGGTGGGTGGGGCGAGCGCCGATGAACAAGATCTTCGCAACCACGTAGCCAAAGAAATTGGTGCAATCGCAAAGCCCAAGACCGTTTACTTCACACCCGACTTGCCGAAGACTCGCAGCGGCAAGATCATGCGTCGGTTGTTGCGCGATGTCGCTGAAGGTCGCAATTTGGGCGACACCACCACGTTGGCCGATGCCAGTGTCGTGAGTGAGTTGCAAAAACGCGCGGCCGAAGCGCCGAGCGAGGATTAGTCGCGGAAGTTTTCGAACTGCAACGGAATACCGAGGTCGTCTGACTTCAGCAATGCGATGGCAGCTTGCAGGTCATCGCGCTTTTTCCCGGTCACGCGAATTTGCTCACCCTGGGTCTGGCTACTGACGCCTTTCGGACCCTTTTCTTTGATGAGCTTGTTGATCTCACGGGCTTTGTCAGACGAGATACCGACTTTGACAGTGACAACTTGTCGAACAGTGTCGCCGGAGGCCTGTTCGAACTTGCCCCAATCGATGCCCTTCAGTGACATGCCGCGCTTCACCATCTTTTCTTCGAGCAAGGTGCGTACGGCGCGGGCCTTGTCCTCACTGATGGTCTTGATGGTGATGACCAATTCGTTCTGCTCAATAGATGAATCGGTGCCCTTGAAGTCGAAGCGCTGCGACAATTCGCGCTGCGCCTGATCGACGGCATTGCGCAGTTCCTGTCGGTCAACTTCGGAGACAACATCGAATGACGGCATGGGTTAGAAGGCTACTTCTCCGATAGCCTCTGTCATTCCAAAGGGTCGGTGCCCGAGCGGCCAAAGGGAGCAGACTGTAAATCTGCCGGCACTGCCTACGGAGGTTCGAATCCTCCCCGGCCCACCACGATGATTCATCGTGAAACAGCCCAACCCGTACACGACCTCGCCGATTCGTTCGGCGGGGTCGTGTGCTTTTCTGGGTGAGTCAGTTCGTCACTAGCTGCTTGGTCGTTCGTTCAACAGACATTGCATCAGTGCGACATCAAGCCACTTGTTGAACTTGCGACCAATCTCACGCTCGATTCCCACCAAAGAAAAGCCAAGCGCAGTGTGCAGGTGTATGGAGGCTTCGCTGGTGGTGGTGATGCGAGCCATCACTGCGTGGAAGCCGCTCTGCTCGGCAGTGTCGAGAAGATGCGACAGCAACAATCGACCAATGCCACGGCGCGCCAAGTCACGTCGTACATACACACTGTCTTCGACCGACGTTCGGTAGGCGGCACGCTCTTTGTAGGGGGAGAGCGCACCGAAGCCCAGCACGTCGCCCGCTTCCTCGGCAACGACCACGGTGAACGCGCCGGAACGGGCCGACTGCCACTCGCGCTGGTCGTCGAGGGATCGCGGCACCAAGTCGAAGGTGGCGGTGTGGTTCTCGACCTCGTTGTTATAGATGGCGCGGATGGCCTCGGCGTCGTCGAGCGTGGCGGGTCGGATGCGCAACTGGTCCACGAGGGCTGAAACCTACCGTTTGCTCCCGGCCAGAGCCTGAGGAGGATTCAAGAGAACCAGGTTCTCAGGGGTGGTCTGTCAATCCCACCGCTATCCTTTGGCACTTGGCTCACGGGGGCTTAGCTTCCGCGTGCGCGCCCTCTTAGCTCAGTCGGCAGAGCGTTTCCATGGTAAGGAAAAGGTCGTGGGTTCGATTCCCACAGAGGGCTCAGCCACACTGGCGGTCGTGAGTGAGTTCACTCACGATTGATTTGTTTGGCGACAAAGCGACCAGTACGCCTTGGCGGCGTAGCTCAGTTGGTCAGAGCATCCGGCTCATAATCGGAAGGTCATCGGTTCGATCCCGATCGCCGCTACGAAAAATTAAAACACTAGGGAAAGCATCAACAAGGAGAACCCCCGATGAGTAAGGCAAAGTTCGAGCGCACGAAGCCTCACGTGAATATTGGAACGATGGGTCATATTGACCATGGCAAGACCACGTTGACGGCTGCTATTTCCAAGACGTTGGCTGATCGTGGGTTGGCTA
>Ga0194130_10000328_pt1 | contig 93451 bp, 126 predicted proteins | sample TA2KigsurfametaG_FD_160084 | JGI IMG/M metagenome (GOLD analysis project Ga0194130, IMG submission 160084) | Freshwater microbial communities from Lake Tanganyika, Tanzania - TA2015050 Kigoma 12 surface | ecosystem: Environmental > Aquatic > Freshwater > Lake | place: Tanzania: Lake Tanganyika... | reverse complement strand
AAGTTTTTCTGAGATTCTTTTTTTGCCATCAGTCTTTGTAACCCCCACCACGCTTCTTATACTCAGACGCAAGAAGTTGTGCTTTACGAGCAGACCACTCACCTGGGTCGCCACCCTTTGAGCCAGCTTTGATTTCATTGAACAGGCGCTTGCGCAGAGCAGGCTTGGTGTAGTTACCAGCCTCATTGACCTTTGATTCGGCCTTCTTTTTAGCAGCCATCAGCAATCCCACTTACGAAGTGACTTGTTGATGCGCGAGTCGGGGTCGTTTGCGGTCTTCTTCGAAGTGTTCTTTTTCTTCATACCCTCCATGCGGGCACAGAAAGACTCACGACGAGCAGCATCCTTCTTGGACTTTGCTGCTCTCTCTTTTGATACGGGAGGCTTCAGGTTGTGGCCTTCCTTTTTGGCTGAGGCTCGGCCCTTGGCGTTTAAACCTCCCTCAGGGTTCTTACCTTCTTTACGTTGCCATGCTGGACTTTTTGCCATAAATACCTCACTTAGTCGAGGCGCGGAGTTGCCACGCCCATTTTTGGTGCATATCAATACGACCGGAAATATAATCAGCTATACCCTGCTGATCTGCTTTGGTGGCTTTTTTAAAAACATCGTTTAGAGTTTTAATGACCGACTCATTGGCAGTGAGCAAAGCTTTGGCCATAGCTTTTGGATTAGGTTCTACATCTTTAAACGTTACAGTGGTAAGTTCATTAAACTTCTTTAGGCTAAATGGCGCGTAGTCATCCAGCTTCCTAACGTTCTCGGCAATCGGGTCGATTGAACCGTAAGCATCCTCGTAGATCTTGGAAAACAGTTTGTGGTACTGGCTGAAGTCTTGCCCCTCCACGTTCCAGTGGTACCCATGAGCCATGAAGTAGAACGTAACCACGTCAGACATGAGTACTTTTAAAGCTTTAATTAATTCTTCCATTGTGCTCCCAGCCAAACGGTCACCACAAATAATACCACCTCAATAATCGTTGCGGATTGCAAATCCACCCGCTACGATTCCAAGTCCAATGGGAACTAGCAACGTATTTGGTGGGCGATTTATAGCCGTGCCAGAGTGGGCCTTGGCCTACATAAATGAGCATGGGCAACCCCGCGATCTGCAGGTTCTGACTTGTATTGTGTCAATGATACACTTGCACGATAAGTCGGTAACTGTGTCTGTGGTAGACCTAGCAAAGGTCGCCCGCACTTCAAAAGAAACTGTAAAGAGATCACTCAAGTGGTTGTCCGATAATTTTGTAATCGGTGTTACGGTTGGCAAAAAGCCAAGCCCAAACACGTATACGGTACACTACACACAGCAAGTAATGGGGTCATCAGTGACCCCATATAGGGTCATGGATGACCCATTGATGGGCACACCGGTGACCCCATTTGGGGTAGGGGATGGGGTCACACATGACCCTATCAAAACGATTGAAATTCCAGCGTGCGATGAGTTTTCTGAAACTCCTAGAGTAATACTACTATTAAATAGAGAAAATACAAAATCTATAAAGAGGGCCGAGGGCCGGGATGGTATGGTTGTAGACATGATTATAGGTGCAGATCCAAATGAAATTTCTAAGGTTGAGGAACCGGCCAAACGCAAACCGCGTCCAGAGGTAAACAGCTTAGTAACCTACTTCGTATACCATCCACGATCAGTAATGAGCTGCTCCTACACTTTTCAAGAAACTCAAATACTTAGAAGAACAATACGGTTGCTGCTTGACTCAGGATTGACACGGGCATCCATCGCAAAAATGATCGATAAGTTCTTCAGCACAGACCGAATGCGGTCAGCAGACTCACCAGTACATATGTTCTCTAGCAAATCTGTACAACAGTCATTAATGGAAAAGGTTGAAACTGAGCTAGATAGCGATACCAGCCCGGTGCTTACGTTGATGCTCAATGATTTTAACAGAGACAATGTACAGCTACCGTGGGACTCATCATCAGACAAACACCTGCGAAACACCGTGATTATGACTGCGATAGACGCGTGTTATAGATACCCGGAAGTAGTTGCTAGAGTTATTGAGTCAACGGTTGACTTTTCAATCCCAGAGTTTAAAAATAAACTTTTAGCTCTTAACTCACTGGTTAAATGGCATCTTAATACAGAGGATTGCGATAGAGATGAACTTATTAGCACCCTCTCCGGTATCACACTTCCAAAAGAATTGCTTGCTAAAACACGTTCATCCCTGAGACCAGCTGCTGATACTATTGTGTCAGCAATTTACAATTATAGAAGAGGTTCTCATGGGGTATGACGGTATATTTGCATTCACAAACTTTGAAGACCTTGTTCACTTTGTGAATTGGGTCACAGAATCCTTTAATGACCCACAGGAGTTCACAGACTGGATAAAGTCACGGACTCTCGACTGTGCAGAAATCGACAACCAATTTTGGAGCATAATTGAAAATGGCTATTATTCGGAAAGCAACGGCTCAGACCTTCCCAGTTCCGACTGATTGGAAATCAGAAAAATGGTGGCGTAATCGTTCAACTGACGAGCGCCTGTTTCACACCCGCATACCTACTAGGTGGTTGTCCTTTACTCTAGACAACTTAGAAGTCAGTGATTCAACAAAGTCTGGCGTTTCAAATTGGATTGCAAACTACCAACCAGGAGACAGCCTGTTCTTGCATGGCAAGTCTGGTTGTGGCAAGAGCGTTGTTGCTCAAGCCGCTCTGTCTCAAATAATCGCAAACAATGAGCTGTCTGGGAGATTTGTTAGCAGTGATCGGTACATCGACATGCTGAAAGATACTTTTGAACAGGACGGTGGGTTGCTACCAGAGATGTACTCTATGCCCTACTTACTGAAATACATTCAGGGTGTGTTTGACATTGTGATGCTTGATGGTGTTGGGCAGGAACGAGAGACAGAATTTTCAACACACGAGATAGGTAGCCTGATTAGACGCAGATACGAAGACACTAGATCCATGATCATCACAACAACCATGGGAGTAATGGACTTTAATCGTCGGTACGGTGATCGTGTGAAGGTAGCTACAACGGAGATGACCGAGATTAGGGTTTCGTAATGGAGCGTGGGGATATATCCGATTATACAACGACTAGCCAATCGTGTATATGGGAAGGGGTTTTGGCAAACCCACCTAAAGGGTTCTCTTTAAAAACTCGTTATCTTTTGTACGAACGGGCCAACAATTGGGAGTCAGCTATACCAATGTGGAAGCCAAACGACCTATCGGTTCGTTCAATTGCAGATTGTACAAACAGGCTCCACATCAGTACTGATGTAATCACGTTTATTTCACAGGGCGCCGTAGATCCAATATACAACTGGCTTCTCCGCAAAGGAATTACCACAACCGTGTTGTATTACCCATCGCCTAAAGAGTATGCTTTTGACCTGCGCTACAACCGGGGAATAAAAACTGTATACGTTGCCAACGACGATGATGCTTTTACGATAGGGTTACGAGCCCACGTCGTGCAACCAAACACCGCTTGGAGAATTTGATGGCTTCCAGTGAGCTGTATCTCATTTCAAAAATCATTCAAGAAAAAGATATGACGACGCCAGTGCGAGCAGGTCTAAAGCCTGATCACTTCACTGGATCGTGGGTAGGGGTTTGGTCTTGGCTACTTGACTTTCAAAGAACACATGGAGCAGTACCGACTGAGAGGGTGTTCTCACAAGAGTTTGGTGACATCCATTTGGAGGATGCATCCGGAGAAACATTCTCTAGATTGATCGATGAGGTTCTGTCTGCTTATCGGCAGAGAACCATCATGGATTCTTTGTCTCACGCTATACCAGCAATCAACAGCAATAACATTGCCGACGCAATGGCCGCGCTTGCGGCTGGTCTACAGAAAGCGTCAGTGGAATCGTCAAGACTTCGTGACATTGACATCATTCAAAACTGGGAAAACCGCGTGTCTCGTTACGAAGAGATGCGCAACACACCAAACGCCTTGCGTGGTATACCAACAGGGTTTCATGGTCTTGACAGAATTACTCATGGACTACGCCCACAGCAGTTCATTGTCTTTGCTGGAGAGCCCAAGCGAGGTAAGTCTTTGTTTGCCTTGATCTTGGCTAACTCAGCGCACATACACGGCAAGAGACCCTTGTTTGTTTCGTTTGAGATGAGTATTGAGGAACAGGAAGCTAGATACGACTCACTTATTTCCAGAGTTCCCTACACACGGATTCTCTCAGGAGATTTGTCAAATGCTGACATGGCAAAGATCAAGCGCGCATTGAGTCTCCGAAAAAACATGCAACCGTTTGTGTTTAGCGAAGACACATCCTCCCTAACTACTGTCACAGCTTTGGCTGGCAAGGTGCAAGAGTACCAACCAGACTTGCTTGTTGTAGATGGTGTGTACTTGATGGACGATGAAGAGGGTGAAGCCAAAGGTTCCCCACAAGCGCTTACCAACATCACTAGAGCACTCAAGCGACTTGCCCAACGGTTTGACATTCCCGTCGTAGCCACCACTCAGGTTCTCTCTTGGAAGCTACATAACCGAAAAACAAGAGCAGTTACAGCTGACGCAATTGGGTACACTTCATCGTTTGCACAGGACGCTGACTTGATCCTTGGTGTGGAGCGCAACCCAGACGTTGATGATCAAGCAATTATCAGAGTTGTCCTAGCAAGAACTGCACCTACTGGAGAAGTGCATGTAAAGTGGGACTGGTCTACTATGGAGTTTGAGGAAGTAAACGACTATGACAACCACATCAACCCCTCATTCGATTAACATCGCTAGACTCCTTGAGTCAGTGGGCGTAGAGATTAAACGAGTTGGTGAACGAGAGATCACCGGTAAGTGCCCGGTCCACATTAGGACGGTTGGGAGACATGACAATTCCCCATCATGGAGCATGAATGCCAACACCGGACTATGGATTTGCTTTTCCTGCGGAGCCAGAGGATCTTTGTCCTCACTTCTGTACGAATTGACTGGTGGAGTCAACTCTATTGACATGCAGAAGATGCTGGTTGAGTCTTCTTTTGAAGCCCTAAAAGCACCAAAGATTACACAAGAAGAAACTTACGTAGATCGAGATGCGTTCTTTGGGTTTGTAAGAGTTCCTGAAACTTTGTGTGAGTCAAGAAACCTTGATCCAGAACTAACTCATAAGCACGGCGTTAGATGGAATAAAGATCACAGAGCATGGGCCATCCCGATAATGTCGCCAACAGGCCGCTTAGAGGGTTGGCAAGAGAAGAAGCATGGTAGTGTGCTGAACTACCCAAACGGGGTAAAAAAGTCCAAGACTTTATTTGGCATCGAACGTTTTAGAAGCACTACAGCTGTGCTTGTTGAATCTCCATTAGATGTAGTTCGGTTTGCCTCTCTTGGGTTAGACGCTCAGGCATTAGGCACGTTTGGTGCATATGTATCTGATGAACAGCTAAGATTAACTTTGTATGTAGCTGATCGAATTGTTGTAGCTATGGACAACGATGACGCTGGGATTGCTTCTAGTAAAAAGATTTACAAAACAATAGGTACACCAAGAGCAGGGCTTTTGTGGTGGAACTACAGTGGTTCAAACTGCAAGGACATAGGTGACATGGAAGACGAAGAAATTAAGGTAGGATTAGATACCGCAACTGTCCTACCACCTTGGATTATCTAAAATGTTTACAGGATCTCTATACCCATACCAAGAAGAGTCTGTCGAAAAAATGCTTGACAGGGGCCAAGTGCTACTCGGGCTTGTGATGGGCGCCGGCAAAACCGTAACCGCTATTGCCGCCATAGAATTCCTTTTTGAGAGTAACGAAGTAGATCGTTGCTTAGTCGTTACCCCAGCGTCGCTAAAGTACCAGTGGAAGCGTGAGATTGAAAGGTTTACAAACTCACGTGTAGTTGTAATTGATGGCACTGTCAAAGCACGCGAACGCTGTTGGAAATCAGCATTATCAGCTCGATATATCATCGTAAACCCTGAGTGTCTATTGCGAGATCTTACCTTGTTTAAAAAGGTAGATTGTCAGGCAATTGTGGTTGACGAAGCAACTATGCTTAAGTCACGGGTTAGCAAGAGATCAAAGTTAGTTAAAAAGATTGCCAAACCGATGTTGTACCGCTATGCCCTTACCGGACAGCCTATTGAAAACAAACCAGAAGAACTGTTTTCAATAATGGAGTTCGTAGATCCAACGGTGCTCGGCCCTTTTACAGATTTTGACCGCACATTCATTGTGCGTGATCACTGGGGTAAACCCTTAAGGTACAGAAACTTAACGGAGCTACACAACTCCTTGTCACACTGCATGATCAGAAAAACTCGTGAAGACATAGCTGATCAACTTCCTGAGATTATTCACCAAGTAATCCCTGTGCCATTTGATGAGGCTGGGGCTTCTCTCTATAGATCAATCGCAAAAGACTTGTTGTACCATCTACAACAGGCTATGTCTAAACATGGTGGGTCTTTTAACCTATGGAAACACTACAACGATCCTGAGTCTAACGAAGCCCAGGGACAGATTATGTCTAGGTTAACGGTGCTAAGGATGCTGTGTGATAACCCACAACTAGTGATTAGATCCTCAGAAATTTACTCCGATCCAAATAGGCCAGACGAAGGCAGCGCTTATGCTCATAATATCTATTCTAGAGGGCTAATGTCTAAGGTTACGGAGTCTCCAAAATTAGATGCAGTGATCGAGTATATCGAGGAAGTTCTCTCCGCCTATCCCAAAAACAAAGTAGTTTTGTTTTCCTTCTTTAAGGAGAACCTTCGACTGATTCAACAAGCAACTTCAAAGTTAACAAACAGCGTTCTGTTTATGGGTGGTATGAGCGCTGAGGAAAAAGACAAGGCAAAGCAGCTATTTGGAAACGACCCAAACACGCGGTTGTTCTTATCATCAGATGCTGGAGGATACGGAGTAGACTTGCCTATGGCAAACTACCTGATATCTTATGATCTCCCGTGGAGCAGCGGTAAGTTAGAACAAAGAGAGGCAAGAATAATTCGATTATCTTCACAATTTCCCCACGTAACTATTGCAACTTTTGTTATGCAGGGTAGCATTGAAGAAAGACAGTATGAGATGCTGCAACAAAAGCGTTCAATTAATGAAGCGTTTGTTGATGGTAAACACCACGACCACAAGGGTGGGTTTGACATTACATTGGGTAGCCTCTCAAACTTCTTAAAACAATCACACGTATAGGAGAGACATGGAAAAGGTTGTTAAGACTACCCGTAGGTACCCTTCTCAGGAATTAGCCCTGATCAGTAAGGAATATAGTGACCTTAAGAGTTTGATTGATAAGTACCAGGTCAGACTAGATCAACTAAAGAAAGAGCTAACTGACCAAGCAGACACCTTTGGTGACGAGGATGACAAAGGACATAAGTGGCTGAGAGCCGGAGACTTCCAGATCAAAAGAGAACGACGAGTTTCGGTTAACTTAGATTCTAGGGAAGCTGAAGCATGGGCCAAAGATAACAACATTTGGGATGATGTGTCTGAAGTAGTTAGAGTACTAGATGAAGATAAGCTTCTTGGCAAGGTATGGGAAAACCCAGAGCTAAAGCCAGCCCTAGACAACTTGTATGTAAAAAAAGAAACATGGGCTTTTAAGTTCTCAGAAAGCAAGAGTTATGACGACGAATGAAATTTACGAATGGTTAAAAGAACACGCTGTTGTGCACACTGAATCTGGTGAAACTTACGACATCTTCCGCTTTAAACAGGCAGTATCTTTGATTGAGTTTTTGATGGAAGAACGTGACTATTGGAAGAACGCCTACATGGAGGCAACTAGTGCCCCGCGATCCACTTGACTTTTTTAATGATCTACCAGACTTCCCTGGAAAGACCCCACCAAAGAATCGCTCTTCAAAGAAATCTGACAATAGACTTGACGACCGGTTCAACGGAGCAAAAGGTAAGGTCTTTAGAATTAGCGGTGAAGAGAGAGTGTTCTACACAGTAGGAGAACTCGCAAAGTGCTTGCATCGTAAGCCAGTCACGATTAGGATGTGGGAGCAACAGGGGTGGATACCCAAAGCCACCTACAGAACCCCCACACCAAGAGGCGAACAAATTCCTGGAAAAACTTTGAAAGGTCGTAGACTTTACAGTTTGGAGCAGGTAGAGTTCTTGATGGATGCTCTTGAGCATTTCAAGATAGACGATCCCAACAAGGCCAATTGGGATGGTTTCAGAAAACACATAAAAAACAAGTGGCCCAACTAACACGAGAAAAGAGAAATTATGTCAAGATACGACGACGACGACGACACCGAAGTGCTGGAAGAAGCAACTTCGGTACGCCGACAGACAAAAGTAGTGACCGACGACGCGGCACCTGTTAGTGCCGCGAGCGCTATCCGCCGGGGATGGGGAGCAGTGGAGCAGGCAAAATCTGCAGACTCGCCGTACGCCCAACGCCTCCGTGTTAGCGAAGAACCAATCATCATCAAGTTCCTTGAAGATGAGCCTTACGCTACTTACAGACAGCACTGGGTTGAGCGTTCAGGGCAGAAGTCATTCACCTGTATTGCCGACCTCGACCCTAAGGGTTGCCCACTATGCGATGCCGGTAGCCGTCCATCAACACGGTTTGCGTTCAACGTTGTCTTGCTGTCTCCTGATTCAGAGCCAGTTCTTAAGTCCTATGAGGTTGGTCCTAGAGCCATTGATCAACTCAAAAACTTCCACGTTGACCCACGTCAAGGGCCCCTGTCCAAACACTTCTGGGCCGTAAGCCGCTCCGGTAAGGGTGCTACCTCCGCAACCAACCACCAGCTGGTCAAGGAGCGGGACCTAGAAGAGTGGAACATCGATATCCTCACTGAGACAGACTTCAAGGTCATGCGCAAATCTGCGTACACCTCCGATATCATCCAGATCCCGTCCCGCAAGGATCTCATTCAGATTGCATTAGAAGACTTGTCTGACTGATATGCCGCAACGCAACAACTACGTAGGGGGTCACATGGCCCCCTACGTAGTATCTTCAATTGAAGAGCTTCACGAAATTGTTCAACACATTCAAAGTGCTGGCGCTTTTGCCTTTGACGTAGAAACACGCGGCAACGTAGAACGCCACAGTGATGTTATTGCGTGGATCGAACAAGAGTGGAAGCAGCACGAAAGCACCCTTAAAACAACATCTGAAGATGTGTTGGCTAGGTCTAAAGAGGCCATCGTTACTAGGTGGCAAAACACTTTAGCTCTAGATCCAATGAGAAACGAAGTCTTTTGGATTGGTTTAGCAACAGAGGGTAAGTCATGGGCCATACCCATGGGCCACCCAAATGGTGAAATACTCGTACCAGAAGAACGTGGTGACGGTACAACCATACCACCCCCTGGTTACCGCAAAGTTTTAGCAAATGGCAAAGAGTCTGAGGCAAAAGCTAGGTACTACATACCGGCTGAGTACTCAGCAGCTCCTGAGCAACTTTCACGTACTGACGTGTTTAAAGTCTTGGAACCAATATTCTTTAGTGATGTTGTCAAGGTTGGTCACAACATCAAGTTTGACGCCAGATCAATTCGCAAGTACTACAACGACCGCTTACCAGACGGACCGTTCATCGACACGATGATTATACAGCACATTCTCAATGAGAACCTTTCTGAGTACAGCCTTGACAAACTAATTGCCCACAATTTTGGTGGCTTTAACCCCTATCACATGGACGGAAAGCTTGGCGCAATAATCACTCAGGTGCCCTTCTCCAAGGCGGTTAGGTACGTGCACCTAGACGTAAAGTGGACGTGGCATCTATACAAAGTCTTGTGTCAAAAGATTCAAAATAAAGAGCAGTTGCTGTCTTGCCTTCGACAAGACATGGAAGTTATCCGTGTATTGATGGACATGGAAGACAACGGGATACCTGTAGACCATCGATCTATGACTAAGCTTGGCAAAGAGTTAGACACCCATCTAAATGGGTTACTACTTGGGATGATGGATTACGCACCCCCCGGGTTTAACCCAGACAGTACAAAGCACAAACAACAACTTCTGTTTAGTAAGAAGGACGAGGGTGGTCTTGGGCTGAAGCCAACCAAATACACCGACAAGGGTTCAGCATCGGTTGATGAAGAAGCTCTTCGCAATCTTGAAAGCAAACATCCTGTAGTACCACTGCTCATAGATTGGGCAGAAACTAAAAAGGTTAAGTCAACCTATGTTGATGGTCTACTTACCAAACTATACAAAGGTTCTCTGCACCCATCGTTCCACCTGCATAGAACAGCTACTGGAAGACTTTCCTCCAGCAACCCCAATCTGCAGAACATTCCAAGAGACAGTAGCGTCCGTGGTTTATTCGTAGCTAACCCCGGCCATGTACTGCTAGTCGCTGACTACGACCAGATCGAGCTCCGTGTTATGTGTATGTTCTCCGAAGACAAAAAGATGAGCGAGTTTTTCTTGAACAACGAAGACATCCACGCTGGCGCTGCCGCCCTGATTCTAGGTAAGGATGTATCTGAGGTTACCTCAGAAGAACGCCAGCTTGGTAAGGGTGTTAACTTCCTTACGGCCTATGGTGGTGGCCCACAAAAGTTGGCAAGAACCACAGGAGTTGACGTAGAGCACGCACGCTCCGTCATCGATCAGTACTACAAGCAGTTCTCTGGCATCACTAAATGGAAAAAGAGTGTTATTGAAGCAGGTATCAAGAATGGGTACGTTGAAACCCTCTCAGGAAGACGACGTAGATTGCCAGATCTGCGCTCTGATGACAGCATGTTGAAGGCCAGAGCAGAGAGACAGGCAGTCAACGCGGTGGTACAAGGTTCTGCTGCTGACATATGCAAGAAAGCCATGATTGATGTAAACAATATACTAACTGGGACAGGCTCAAAGATCCTAGTACAGGTACATGACGAACTAGTGGCTATGGTTCCAGATCAGATAGTTGACGAGTTACAGCAAAAGGTTGTGTTATCTATGGGAGATGGTAACATTATTAATGGTATTCCGTTAAAAGTTTCATGCCACTCAGCGTATAATTGGTCGGAGGCGAAAGGGTGATGATGGCGTCAAGTCCAGTTGAAGAGCGTAACTTTTACCTCACCCTATCTATACTTGAAGGCCAGAAGCTGGCGCATGCTGCAGGGTTCGCTGTACCATCTGCAGAAGTCCAAGAACACGAAATCATGGACATAATGCAAAAATGGTTTACTTTATCTCACGCAGGTATTCTAGACAGCGTAAAAGAATGCGCAAATTGGATGGTAAACGTCCTGCGGGATACCGCCGGTCTAGACGAAGACACCATTGTTTCTACAGAGAATATTATTACAGCCTTTGGTATAGCAGCTGTAGCTCACCTAATTGACCAGGAGATGCTGAGCATTGTTGAACCTGAAAAGTATGACTCATCTTTAGTTGAAACTAATATTGTGTCGCTGCTAGAATTCATGTTATCATCAGCACTGTCAGATGACGACTGCGACTTAGAGGAGGGTGACGAGGATGAGCAGTGATTGGTGGGCTAAGAAGCTTAGTGGTAATCCAACCACTTCTGCTAGACCCACAACTTCATCTATGCCACCAACTACAATCCCTATACGCCTACCGTCTGGGCTGACTCACTCTAATCCTCAGCCATACAAAGACACCCCACTACCTCAACCTGTATCAAACGAACCCATTACCAGAGGGCCAGGATGGTTGGGTGAAGCACTAAGACAACCGCATCTATGGGAAGGTCGAGGAGAAGCTGCTAAGAAGCAGGGAAATCTAACCTGCCCAGAGTGTGGTAGTGGCAACGTGTTTATACGCACAGCTAAAGGTGGAAACACAACAATCAACGGTAACAGCCCAGCACCGCGATGCTTTGAATGCGGTTGGAATGGTATGTACGACCAAGCCTCCCAAGCTTCTTGGGTAGTATAACAACAAGGAAAACAATGAAAAGTGAAACTGGCCGTGAGAGCCTTGAATCCATTATTTCTTCTATTAACAAGAAATATGGAGATCAAGTTATTGTCCAAGGAAACAAAGTAAAAGAAGAAGTTCCACGTATTACAACAGGCGTACTAGCTTTTGACCTTATGCTTGGAGGCGGGTGGCCGATGAACCAATGGTCTGAAATCATTGGTGACGAGTCATCAGGAAAAACAGCCTTGGCTTACAAGACCATAGCTGCTAACCAAGCTGCTGATCCAGAGTGGGTGGCTATGTGGATTGCCGCCGAAGAGTTTGTTCCAGACTACGCCAAGGCAATTGGTGTAGACCTCGACCGACTTTGGGTAGTTGAGACCAACGTAATGGAACAGGTCTACGACCTGATTATTCGTGCAATGGAGAATAGGGCAGTTGACTGTATTGTCCTAGATTCACTTCCGGCACTAGTCCCAGGTGATGAAGCTGAGAAGATGATGGATGAGTTCTCGATGGGTCTAGGAGCCAGACTGACTGGAAAGTTTTTCCGTAAGAGCAGTAAGGCGCAAAAGAGGTCGTTGATTGACGAGGATCGCGGGTGCACTGGTTTGATCATCAACCAATGGCGAGAGAAGATTGGCGTGATGTATGGAGACCCACGCACCACACCAGGCGGTAAAGCCAAGAACTTTCATTACTTTGTAAGACTAGAAGTAAAACGAGATGAGTGGTTGAAGTTTAAGGATGAGCCAGTAGGTCAGACCATTAAAGCCAGAACTCTAAAGAATAAAACGTACAGACCACAGCAGGTTGCTGTTGTTGACTTCTACTTTGCCAATTGCCAACCATTCAAACTAGGTGATTTTGATGTGATCAAAGACATTGTTAACATCTGTATTGCAACAGACATAATCACAAGAGCTGGAGCCTACTACAACTACAAAGACCAAAAGTGGCAAGGAAAAGATGCCCTGTTGCTTGGGGTTCGCGAAGACTTGGAACTACAATCTGAACTCAAAGAGAAAGCAAAGGAGTATTTCCTATGATATTCGGTAAAGAAAACAGAGCAGATCAACAGCGTGAAACTATGAGAGCTTCCAAGAAGCAGGAGAAGCGTTCTGCCAAGATGTATAGAGGCAGTAGGAACGCAGGATCTGGGTCTGGTTGGCTTAGAAAGAACGACGTGCGCACTCACGAGCTTCTTATTGAGAACAAGCTTACAAACAATCTAAAGTCTTACTCAATTAAGGCTAGTGAGTTGGCTGACCTTACTCAACGCGGTGTCCTTGAAGATCGGCTTCCCGTACTTCAGTTTGACCTTGGGGGCAGACACTACGTAATTCTTAACGAGGCTGACTTCCAAATGTTGGTAGGAGTAGACGGGGATCGCTTGTGACAGAGGCGCCTTGGTACGCCAAGACTTACAAAGAATCAATAAAGTCCAAAGGTCGTATACTACCAGTAATCCAAGAGCGTCTTGTGATAAACAACCGCGAGAGAAACAAACACAGAGACACTGACCATTTGCACCCTTCTGAGCTTTCAAAAAAAGATTGGTGTGCTAGAGCCGCGTGGTATAAAATTAACAAGTATCCTGCCTTAGATGAGTCATATAATATGACTAGGTTGAACGTGTTTGAGGAGGGCCATGCGATTCATGCAAAGTGGCAAAAGTGGATGCACCAAGCTGGGATACTTGGTGGCAAATGGGAATGTGCGTCGTGTTCTGAAGTATGGTACGGGGTTTCTCCTAGCCATTGCCACCAGTGCAATTCTAGTAATGTCATTTATCGCGAGGTACCTGTACGTGACGATGGGTTTCGCATACTCGGTCACGCGGATGGAGAGTTGGTTGATGGAGAAGGCAAAGCTCTTATTGAAATAAAGAGCGTTGGTCTGGGCACTGTTCGGTGGGATCACCCAAACTTGTACAAAGCATACTCAAGTGGCGAGCTAACACTTGATGGTCTTTGGAAAAACATAAAAAAGCCATTTGCTTCCCATGTCCGCCAGGGCCACATCTACATGCACTGTACAGGCCACGACAAGATGGTGTTTATCTATGAGTGGAAGCCCACCCAGGAGGTAAAAGAGTTTACCGTTATCTTTCAAAAAGAAATAATTCAACCAATTCTTGACAACTGCAGCAAAGTTATCGCACACTTAGAGGACAACACTGAGCCCGAACACCCAGTTTGGGCAACTGATAGTAAAGCCACCGGTTGTAAATACTGCCCATACCAGAAAGTTTGTTGGAATTGAGAGTAATACCAAAAGACTACGGAGACCCAGCTCTCTCTAAATTTAATAGTAAGTTCTCTCTGCCTGCTAGACCGTCGGATAATCCACCAGAACTACCGGACCACCTAGACGACCTAGACGACAGCGACCTCATGGACTTGTATACAGAGTATATGTCTTGGGTATCTTACACAAAAGGACAGCTAGTGCAAGCTGAAATTGATGAAGATAGGGATGGCAACCTCTGTAGAATCACAGAAGCAAAAGTACTGATTGAGCAGTGGGGGTCTGACGTTAAAGGTGATCGGGTAACTATTGCTAAGGCACGTCGAGATACAGACCACAGGGTTGTTGCTCAGCAAGAGAAGTACCAAGTTTCTAGAGCTTATCGTAAACTAGTTGAAGCTGTATTTGAATCCTGTGAACGCGGGGCCCAGTTGCTTTCTCGAGAGTTAAGTCGTAGGATAGGTCTGCACGGAAAAGACCAACGTACATCAAGATTTGGAGCATGACATGTCAGACCCCTACGGATACCAGGCAGCCAAGGAAGCCAACCAGGCACTAAATCGCCAGCGTGAGGCTTACCGGTCCACAACAGAGCCCCTGTTGAAGGTCAACGATACTCTTGTTGAGATCCTTAATGAACTTCGTAAGATCAGCAAGGCGGTGAGCGGTGATGTCAAACAGGGCTAAACAAAAAGGTACATCGTTTGAAACATCTATCAAACGTTACCTCAACGCTAACGGCTTTCTAAAAGCAGCCCGTACCGTACTCAAAGGTAGTGAGGACACTGGGGATATCAACGGCATCAGAAACCACATTGCCGAAAGAGAGCTTGCGATACAGTGTAAAAACCAACGTAAGCTAAACCTAAGTGGTTGGTTAGACGCAACTGTTGAGCAAGCGTCTAAACTTGGCAAGTCAATGCCAGCTTTAGTTGTTAAGAGGGCTGGTAAAGGTGAAAAAGCACTAGGTGATACCTACGTTGTGATGCGGTTAGATGACTTTGTTACTCTGCTGAAAGAGGGCGGTTACTCGTAAAATTATAGGGTTGATAACAACCTTTTAAACATACGGAGTAAACTATGTCTCAAGAACCGGTAGACGATATTGTAAAAGTATCAGGTGGAAGCAACCCACAAAGCGTAGGGTCAATTGTAGCCAGGTCAGTGATTGCTGGACAGTCCCCTAAAATGCGCGCAATAGGAGCCAGCGCTGTTAACCAAGCAGTTAAAGCTTGCGCTATTGCTAGAGGATTCGTGGCACCAAGAGGGGTCGATTTGTGTTTCATCATAGGGTTTGATGACATACCCGGAGACAACGGAGAGACAATTTCCGCCATCTCTTTTAAGCCTGTTACTAGGTAATGCACACCACTATAAAGTGGTAACATTGTTGATATTTCCCATTGATGTACTGGAGTTAACTGACAATGGCAAAGAACCCCAAGAAAAAAATTGAAGGTTTAATTTCTAAGTCAATTGAAGAAGCAAGAGAAGATGATGCTAGAGTAAACTCTAAAAAAGATGACGCTCCAAAATCGGACGACGCTTCAACACGCTCACGCCCAGACAAGCCACTGCTCACAGGTAGTCCTAAAAAGCCAATTCCTCCTCCACCTCCACCCAAGGGGCCAAAGCAGGTAACTAGCACTGAGCTAACTGACGAAGATAGAGAAATAATTGAAGAGACACTAAAGTTACCTAAAGAAAAGGCTCCAGGTGAGGTACAAAGTCCTTATGATCAACGTCTAGCGGAACTTCCTCCGCACGTTAGGCGTGAGATTATGAAAGAAGACCCAGGTAGAAACCGGGCTAGAGACCGAGCTCGTAAAGCTGCTGAAAGAAACACCCCAGAAGATAAAAAGCGCAAAGGTCACACCACTGGAGAAACTCGTAAAGGTGACATAAAACGAGCACGAAATAAAAAAACAAACGAAGAACGATCTCGTGAACTATCCGAAAAAGCTAAAGCTAAGGCTTTAAAATTCTCCACTGAAGCCGAAATCGCGGATATGAAATACGACAAAGCCGCTGCTTATGATGCTGAACTTCTTGCACCAGGAAGCCCAGGGGCGCCTGACTTGCCCTCGGCGCTACAAGGCATCCCAGAATTCCTACGGACGTACACCACTGGTGGGTTGCCTGGTATTTCCTACGACCCTAAGAGCCCCTACGCAGATAAACACGGATACGTTAGCTCAAGGGATGGGAAAACCCCAACAGAACAGGATCTAGTAGCTCACATAATATTCTTGGGTGGTATACCCGGAGTTGATGATTTAGATGACGTAGAGTTGATGAGTAATAAAGGCCCGGTTAACATAGCAGAGCTGTACCAGGCAACCGGTGACATTGACTCTGAGGGTATGCCCGAGTTTGATCTAGGGGTAATGAACCCCGTAGATCTAACTGTTACAGACGCTGCAAGACAGGCTGCATCTAAGGCTAGCTCTGCCAAATCAGAGATGGTTCAAGACACAGAGAGACGTCGTGCTGAGGCTGAATTTGCCGAATCTAACGAAGCAGTTTATGGGGTAGGACCAACCACAGCCAGGCAAAGATTGGACCAGGACATAGAGGTTGACCCAGATCTTGCACAATCTAGACTTGGCCCAGATGGTACACCGTCTAATCGTGGTCCTATACCGCAAGCTACTACTAGAGAACAACGCGAGGCCGCTAGATTAGGGTATACACGTAGGTTGCTCACTAGAGCGCTTAACTACCGTGATAAATTTCGCGACATGGAAAAAAGTGACAACACTTTTGATACATTTTCATCCACAGAGCCGCAGAGAGGCTCTTATGGAAGAGGAAAAGAAGGGGATAGAGCCTATCAACAAGACCTTGTTCTTTATAATCTTTCCTTTGGAAAAAAGACTCAACTGCAAGAGTCTATGGAGCGTGAACAACGCAACGTTAGGATAAAAGCGGCAAAAGAGCACCTAACAGCTGTTGCAGAAAACGACCCAACGGTCGCTTACTTTTTAAAAAATGTTGGTCATGAAAGAGTCGCAGAATCATTACTATCTCCTGGGTCTTACACAGAAACGTTTGGGCCAGATGGTTTTACGTTTGAAGGGGAAGAACAAGGACTAACACACTCAGAATTCCAAGACGCGTTTGGGTTTGACAAAGACGTAAGAAATGAATTTATTCGTCAAACTAGCACAGCTTATCCAAATTCAGGTAGGCAGACAACTGAAGTTCACGACCCAGTAACAGGTCAAGTAATCTCTGTCATTACGCGACCTGGGCTTCGTAAAGATGTTGTTGAAGACCAACTGTCTAAATTTGGCGGTTCGGTTAGATCTCGACCCGCTGATGCACGAGGGGGTCCTGCATACCTTTATCGTGACACCGCCCCAGGTCCAAAGGACTACCTATACAGCCATATATTTGATCTACAAGAGTCACTTCCAAAACAACCAGCCGGTACTGTTCTCCCTTCCCAAAAGAGAGAGGGTGACCCCGGATCAAAAAGAATTACCGGTAGTGGTCTAACTAGATCCCAGCTACAGGTTGTTAATGAGTTCCGTAAGCAGGGTAAATTAGGAAGTATTAGATCAAACGAAATATTCAGCGAAGGGGTGCAAGACCCAACCTTAAACCCGCTTTTATTTAAGGTAGACCCAGTTACAAAAGTTGAAACAGCTAAAGATGCACATGGTAAATTTACTAGATCCGCTGCTAAAAGAGTCAAACAAAGAGCCTTAGAATCTGGAACCCTAGCACCCAGAGCTTTAGTATACGAAACACGCTTAAGTGACCAGACAGAAGACGTACAAGTACCTGTTATTGAAAATGACGAAACGGGTAATCCAACAGTAACTGGAATGCGTACCGAAAAGAGACGCAAAACAGTTCAATCTCCGGTTATGGAAGACTACCAAGAAGTTGACGATAAAGGAAAACTAAAGTTTCAAAGAAAACAAAAAGTTGATGATGCTGGAAACCCAGTGTACGATGAGAACAACAAACCAGTAATGAAAAACATACCCGTTATGGGTAAGAGGCAAAAAACTGCTCCTGTTGGAGTTGACGCTTCTGGAATAAGACTTGGAGTATTCCAAAGACAACCAAAAACAGTAACGGGTGGTAAAGACCTAGAAACCGGAGAACCTTTAACAGAAACTGCACTTGGTGTTTCTCAGCAAATCACTGGGTATGGTGAAGTAGCTGCACGTGCAATTCAACAAGCAGCTAATCGTGGGACCCTTTCACCAGAGCTTAGGGTGCAGTTTGGTTTGACATCTACTAAAGATGCAGAAAAACTCATACGTACCGCAGAAAGACTTGAAGAAAAAGATGCAACTGATGAGGAATACGCAAAAGCATTAGGAAAGTCTGCAGAAGCTTTTAATTTAAGAAGTATACACATAGCTTCTGCTTTAAAAGACCTGGAAGAAGCTAGAAGATTACGAAGAAGCGCCGAAGAACAAACAAGAAAAGATATAGAAGCAGGCACGCACACTAAATTAAACGCAGCCGGTGAAGAAGTTGAAGGTATGTCACCTCCTGGTGACCCTCCAGATAGATTTTCCTACGCCATGGACGATAAAGGTTTAGAAGAATACGAGGCTGAAAAAAGAAGACATAGTGCAAAACGTGGGCAGGTAACACGGGAAATTAAAGACGCAGGTAGAAAAGCCGTTGAACGGCACATTCAGAGGATAAGAAACCAGTCAGAGCTTGAGTTCGACGTAAGGACTAGTGATTTTGTCTATGAAGAAATAGATGTAGGCGGAGAAACAGTAAGAAGACCAAAACTTAAGGAAGATTCGGCAGGAGATAAAGGTACTGCAAGAGTTAGCAACGAAATACGAGCAACCATACTTGAACGTTTACTTGGAACCCCCCCATCTGCTGAGAAAAGGACAATCAAACGACGTGTGTACGGGGGTAAATACTACACAACCGAAAACCGTGAGGTAAATGGGCGCAAAATATTCCCTGCGGGACTGTCGTGGGCTGGCCTCGAAGACGTAATTGGTATGGAAGTTGAGGATATTGGAGATGTAGAATACACCCATAACCCCTCAGAGAGAGAAAAAAAGGATTGGGAAAAATATAACGACTACACTCGTAATAAGGACCTACCAGCAGAAATAGCCATAAATAACATACTTAGTAGTTTTCCAAAGCTTGATGAATCAGGTCAAGTTGTATATTCTGACGATGAAAAAAAGATACCTGAAAAAATGTTCCCAGAAGCTCCACCTGAGATGGGATCCCTTTTACAGGAGATGGGGCTAACTGATAAAGCAGAACGAATTGCAAGACTTAGTAGAGGAGACTTCACTCCAGAAGACGCAGCTTATGCCCGCGCTGTTAGACAACGTGGTTACAAAGCTACAGCTTCTGGTATTACTCCAAGATCCGAATCGCAAGAACGGAGACTTCAAGATGCAAAAGAAGGTAAGACTGATAAAGTAGCTGACGCACTTAACGAAAGGTACAGAGAAGCGGAACGCCATCAAAAAGAAGCACAAGCACTAGCAAAAGCAAAACTTACCGAACCACTCTCACCTTTGTCCGCACCAGCTGGTGTGTCTGGTTATGCAGCACTACCATTTTTGCCCCAAAGACGTAAAAAGATAATAAATGATGATGGTAGCATTAGGTACGGCGCAACAACAGGAATTCCCGTAACCGGCAACCAGTTTGCAGGTGTAGACCCATTACGCAGATATGCAAAAAATAGAATGGGAGATATAGTTACTGAAAATGAAGACAGCCCATTGATAGATCCAATGAACCTTGCCTTTCAGGAAGAACAACCTGGAACCTATAACTATCCAATTGCGTCTAACGATCTCCAAGATAGGCAACGCAAAGGCCGCAACTGGCTCATTTCTAAACAAACGAAGATGGATGACAGTGGCATCGTTAAGTATACAAGCATAAACCCAATTGATAAGGTCGTCCAAGCACCTACCGCTGATAGTAGTACAGCATCTGTTGGATCAAGTAGTGGTAGTGTGCCGTCTGTTGGTTCACGTGCGGGTACTGGCGAACATCAACTAACTACATATGACTTCAAAGATATACAAAGCCAGCTTCAGGAACTAAAAACAACTGGTCGGCAAAAAATAGCTGATCAGCTAGCTGAATCTGCAGCTTTCGGAGACTTGAGAGAAAACGCCGAACACGTAGCTAATCTTGCTGAGCAAACAAGGCATGAATCCAGAATTAGTGAACTAGAGCACAAACTAGATAACCATACTATTATAGATCCATTTGCTACACCAGGAGTTGGTCCAGGTAAGCACGTTACATTAGAGCTAAATGGTATAACACAAACGTATGAAATACCTACAGGTGAAAAATCATCCGTTGGAAAACACCCACGATTGTCATCAAAATCACCGATAGGTGCAGCCATCGTAGGAAAAGACGTGGGGCACACCTTTGAAGTGACAACGCCAGGTGGACGTGTTTCTGGAACGGTAAAAGGGGTTGAAGTCGCGCAAAAAGAAACAGTAGCTAAAGGTAACCCCAACACACAGTCGAAAACCGCACCTGAAACACTAGGCGATAAGGCTAAAGATAAAGATGAAAAACCAAAATGGACACGGAGAGGAACGATGCGTTCTACAGGAAACATGGTGCGATTTGGAAACATGGTTAGAGGTATCCCTCAAAAGGTCAAACCACAACCCCGAGATACTGCTCCTGTGTCAGATTCTACTAAGTTAGCTTCTATTTTAGAATCTCTTCCAGACTCCTATGCTATTTCAGGACAGGTTAGACAAAATATTGGAAAAGCCATTGACGCAAACATGCCGATAGGACCAGGATTTGAAACGCCAGACTTTCTAGACAGATTTGTTGAAGATGAGCTAAGGTCTAGACAGCCTGGGCCACCTATTGTTGTCAACAACCAACCAATCAGTGGTTCTACGAGGACTAATGTCCGTTCCGGTTCAGTAAGATTCCCCATAAACGTTGGTAGCGAAGGTCCTGATACTATGACGCCAGGGAGGACAAATAAAGAACTTCCAGTTGGTACTAGTTCTGTTGTTTTGCCGGAAGCAAAGATATCAGAAATTCAGGAATCAACAGAGTCGGCGCAGGCTAGACGTGCAACTCCTAAGTTTGTGAAAGAAGATGCTATATCACAAGCTGCTAAATATCCAGTTCCGGTAACAAATCCAAACCCAAGCCGTCCTAAACCACTAACAAAATTTCAAATGGATAAAAAATTATCACCACAATTTGACAATACTCCTAATATTTCTGGAAATACTTCGCAAATAGACCCAGATAACCAGTAGTATATGTTTAGAGGTAACACACAGTATGCGTAAGTACAGCAACGATTATTGGCGTAAGCTAGCTAATTTACAAAACATAGACGACGTATTTGACGAAGTGTACGAAGAACAAGAAAAGCTAGAGTACAAACAAAAACGTAAGGAAAAAGAGCGACATGTCCTCAAAGAAGACTTCTTCAACTTCTAAAAAGAAGAAAACTGAAAAGAAACAGACTCCTAAACCTAAGCCAATTTCAAACGTTGGTGGTGGACAGGGCGGTATTCTAGGAGCTTTTGGAGGAACCCTTGGCCGCTAGTCCAAATCAGCAGACGTTTACTGACTGGGGTGGAGGATACGATCCTTACGTACCAGAAAGCCAGCCTATGCTTGGCCCAACCCCATCGTTCAGGAACGCTAAGGACGCACGTTTAGCCGCATGGGGTGGTTACCCCGACACTCAATACCCGGACGGCTACCTGGGTACAATGTCTTCTAACCGTAGACAAGACAAGATTGTAAACGCTGTTGCTAGAACCAACACTAGGCCCTATAGCCGAGGAGTTCACAAGGGTGAACGCATAAATACTGGCGATTACCTATGGCCAGAAGAGTTTAACCTTCAAACTGGCTTACTATATCAATCACAAGGCATGAAGTTTGCACCCCCAGGTGCTGCGCCAGTTCAGTTAACAAACGATGGTAAAGCTGGTCCAAGGGGTATACCAAGAGGTATAGGTAGACAGCAGCAAGAGGTAATTGACATGCAAAGACGGAGCCTTCTTAAAACGCTAGCTCCGCCGTGGAAATGATAAACTATAGTTAGTAAAAGGAGGAAATATGATTGGTGGAACCCGTCCAGGAGGATACGGTGCAGGTCGTGGAGATAACCCCCATGGAGTTGCTTCAGGCAAACCGCGAGGTAGCTTTGGTACAAGTAACCCAAATGCGCCCGTGGGCAACTATGCACCAAATGTGATGGCATTTTCATCAAAAACTCGTAACGCCCCAGCTCCGACAAAAGAAGAAATCGCTGAGAATACAGCTCAAGGAAAGATCTCTCCAATTAGCAACAGTAGTCAAGCCGGGTACAGTGTGCCTGCAGGTAACATGGGGTCCTTGAAGAGCAACTACAAGAAACTACGCAAGGAAAACCCAGGATTGGGACAAGACTGGGCTAGAAGTACTGCAATTGGTAAAGTTGGTGGCGCTAACATGGTACAAGATGCCTATGGTAACGCAACTGACGCCAGATACAAGTAGAGCTATATCCAATAACAAACAACACAGGAGAATACAATGAGTGATGTAACCACACCAAAAATTCAAGCACCACTAACCCTAGCAGATGCTTTGTATAAAATATATGTTGAGGGTATCAACCCTGGACTGACACTTGAACAAGCTCAAGAATTACACAAAAGCATTCAAGAACAGTACGAAGATGTTATAGCCAAGTCAAAAGCCCAAAGCACCACTTGGAATGGTGTTAGGGATAACTCAAAATAAAAAACTAGGCCCCAATTGGACGGGACCACGTAAGAAAAGAGCAAAAATGGGAATTAAGACAACATTTCGTGGAGGAATGGGCGGTTATCACGCCCATCATGGAGAGCTTCAAAAAATGCAAATGAACAGCCGCACCTCCATTGACGAAAACAGCTTGCCTATCTACCGTGAAGACGATGATGGTGCTTACGTAGAAGAAGACACATCTAGAGACCCCTACAAAGAGCTAGGAACCGCAAAGGAGATGGACAGTGGGTATTAAATCAACCATTCGTGGTGGCCTTGCAGGTATAAAGAATTACTGGGTTGGCCCATCAAGCAACCCAGGACCAGCTATTGACCCAATAATTGCTGACTCTGACAGAGTTGCAAATAAACAAAACAAGCGCGACCTTTACAGGCAAGCTAAATCCATCCAAGGTATACAAGGTAAAGATGAAGCAAATCCTTATGGGATTCCTCGTCCAACTACTGAGAAACCCAAAAATACTGAGAAACCCAAAAAGGACATAAGCAAGGGCACAAGCCGACCAAAAAGTATGCAAGGCAAAGAGAATATGAATCTACAGGGCTTTGACGTTCCCTACAGTAAGCCCTACTCTGAACCGGACCAAGCAGACCCACAAGGTATAAAGCGCCCCAATCTTAAACCCAAAAAGGGTATGAGCCAGTACGACGGTATAGGTCAGTAACATGGCAAAACCATGGGGCACTCGTCAGGAGTTTCTTGTAGACCAGGCTCTACAAGCAGCTATCAGTGATCCTGAGACGATTAGACAAACACGCCCTGTGGTACCCCAACAATTATTCCCACAAACTCGTGGCATGGCAAAGCAAGAACACAATCTAATGTCAGTTTTTTCTATGTCAAGATATGGGGTATCCTACAGGTCATGGGTGTCGGGTACTCCAGTTATGCCGGCTCTTATGACTGGTGATTTTGAGGGTACTGGAAGGTACTCAATGAACTCTTTGGGGAACGTGTAATATGCCTTTTGACGGAAACTTTTATACAAATAATCCAGACCTGGCCCCAACTTTTGACTTCTACCAGGAACGTCTTAAACAGCAGGGAACCCTACCAGGTTCCTGGCAACTGCGTAATGCATACAGCTCAGGAATACCTGCATCCGGTAGTAACCCAAGTTCTCCCGGATTTGCGTCAAGCTACTCACGTGATATAAACACAGGCGGTAAGTCACCAGGAACTGCCTATCAAGCTAGGTCAGTTTCAGGAACGATGCGTGCCCCTCAGGGCGGTACTGCCTACGGCCCCGGCTCAGAAGAGCAAACCGTAAAGAACTTTTTTGGTAAAATGGGTAAATTAAAGACCAAAAAAGATCAAGAATCTAAAGAAAAAACACCTAAAGGTGGACAACCAGCGCCAGGTGGCGGAGGAGTAGATATGGGCTCACAGCAAAGTGGAAACACATCAAATAAAAGAGTCAAAGCCAAGAACATGAACCAATCCGCCAATACCAACGTTGGCGGTAACCAAGTTATATCTGGTGGTAACACCAGCATTGACGGTGACTTTAACATGGCTCAAATTGGCGCTGGTGCAACTGCGCTTTCTCGTGGAGCAAGCCTACAAAACTTTATGTTTGACCCTAACCACCCATTTTTTGGAAGCGGTGGTGGCACCCCACAACAACCTCCTACCGCACCTCCTTCTTCCTTCCCCCCACCTACCGCTAAAGATACCCCTCCTCCACCCCCAGGTAAGGCCCCTACCCCTAAAGGAAATCCAGAAAAAGGGTGGGAACCTGAAGATCGTGGTGTAATGGACATTGGCGTTCCCCGCCCAGGACAGCCCGGTTCAAACACCGGAGGAATGCCACCACAATACGAGGGGATGGGTGGGGACTATGACACTAGCGGTAATCCTGCTTCTAAACCAGAAACAGGTACACCTAGACCCATGCCTGAAATAGAAAAGCCCATAAAAGGTGGCACTTTCCGTGATTACGACCCAGATCTGGGCCCCGTAGTACCACGACGACGGCCAGAAACACGCCCATACGACCCCGAACCCACTCCTGGTACCGGGCTAGAGCGGTATCGTGGTGGCACACCAGCCACAACTGGTGCCCCAACAGGAGCACCAACGACTGGTGCACCAGCGGGTGGTCCTGGCGCACCAGCACCAACCACTGGTCTTCCAGGAAAGAGACCTGGCGTACTCGACCGTATGTGGAACAGAGCTGCTGACCGTGTAATGGGTGGTACTACTTATGGCCCAGGTCCGGAGTACACATCACAAGCTACTATGGACTATATGGCAGACACTAGAGGATTGCCATCAGGTGCCCCAACCACTGGTCTCCCAGCAGGTGGAGCACCTATGGGTGCGCTAAATGGGTATAACCGGGCAGCATGGGAGCAGATGCAGGCAATGGGTATTAGTCCATCTGCGCTGCGGGATATGACCTACGGTAACTCTGCAAACAACGGGTCACCGGCAAGCTCCCCCATTAATAGGGTTACTCAGCGAGGAGGTGGCACACTTGGTCGCTTTGGTGGACGTGGGCCAGTTCCAGCTGGTGCCAAAGCAGGAAGATACGGTGAACAGCCCAATTCAAATACCGTTGAACCCTCTAGGCACGACATTAACCCAATCACAGGAGCTGTACGTCCTGACTTTGGTAACCCATCGTACACTGGTCCATCACGTCACCCTAAGCCCCCGGCTCGTGACATGACCCAAGGTCAGACTGGATATATTGGCGTTGCTATGCAAGCTATAGGCCAAGCAGACAGTGAATTAAAGCGCCAAGCTTTCCGTCAACGCTCAAGACGGCCAGGAACCTGAGGAGGATCAAATGGCAGTAAATACATCAAGATCGATGAACGACGACCTTCATAGTGGTATCAACGATGGTCGTCTAAAGAGCTTAACCCCTGGACGAGGTGGAGAGCGCACGGATGATTACGCTGTAACCAGAGCAAAAATGCTACAAACTCAATACAATGTTGTTGACTTTATGCGTGGGATTACTGTATCATCTGATGATGAATACGAATATGGTTACGCAGAAGACTGAATAATTAAATAAACCTAATTAGGAGTACAATATGCCCCGTCTTTTGACGTGTCAATCCTGTGGTACGATGTACCGTATGCTCGACTATGATGGTCCAGCTGAATACGATATGGAACTTATTGAGCTCTGTAATCGTCACCTTGGACAAGCCTCAAATCCAGATCCTGACGCACACAAGTCAATAATCTTGCGATGCGACCAAGAAACTTGGGAGAAGCTTGGTGATGAGACCAAGATTAAACAGGAGCTAGCAAAGAACGAGTGGGAAGTACGGGAAGTGCGCAACGACCTAAAAGTTGAAGCTCTAAAGTGCTTTAACCGACATAACCGCCCATCCGGGATGTGCCCTGACTACGAGAACGAGTCAAAAACGATTGGACGTAAGATTGGCGTTCCAAAAGAAAACCGCCAATATCTGTGCCATTACTGCCCAGCGTCAGCTTTTGTGACTTTCAAGAACCGTCAAGTAAAAGGGATGTATGACGGGTGATCATATTTAACTTTTCTGTGCTGGCTCGCCCAGCGGAAATTCTGGCTTTAAGACAGCCAGATCCTCAGGGGTTTTCACTCTGGCGTATGATGCACGATTTTTCAATTGGTCGTGTTTGCTTGGTAGTCAACGAAACATACGACAAGTTACCAATTGAAGACTGGCTAAAAAAAGAGGGGATAAAACCCTCGTTTTATGAAATGCTAGACGAGCCAAACTCCCATTTAAGAGCTGAGAAAGTTCATCGAGTAGCCGCAGTGTTTGGCAAGGCTGAATGGTACGTTGATAACGACCCAATAACCTGTGCCGAAACCTTAAAACTAGGTATCCCAACACTGCTGGCCGCTTCACCCTATGTCGTGCGCCCAGAATGGGCTGGATTGCGTGTTATAAAAGATTGGGATACTCTTGTCCATGAGATGAATGAGCAAGCCCTAAAGGCCGCAGAAAAGACTTGGAGAGAATAATGAAGATATTCTTTGGCGGTGCTGAAAAGGGAACCCATAGAAGCCTACTGGTTGCCAATGGTGTCGACAAGATGGGTATAAACATCACACACTTTCCAGTACCAAAGCGTAAGGAGCTAGATCTGTCCACGCTTTACGGTGGAGCTGAGTTACTTGTGTACACATCAGAAAACGACGAGGATCTTAACAAGTATGAAAACTTTGTAAGAGACCACGCGGACAGTTTATCTGTAGTTATTGGCAGGCCAGATATGGATGGTGAATGGCTAGGGGAAAAGTACGTGCCCGTTTGGTCAGATGGGGACGACCTAGAACGCATGGCATGGCTTTGTCAGAAGAACGGAAGAGTGGCCATATCAGACAAGGCCATAAACAGCAAGACGTTGCCAAGAATACGATCTCTATCCCAGCGCTGGGGAGCAAAGCTGTATGGCCTTACAAGCAAGCCAGACATCATTCAGGAGCTTCCCTGGGAGGCAGTGGTTGTGGGGTCATGGACTTCCTCCATTAGATATGGGGAAACCCAGGTATGGGATGGTCACGGATTGCACAGATACCCAGCTCAACAGAAAGAGTCTGCCAGACGTAAGCACCGGGCCGACATCATGCGTCTTGGTATAGATTACGATTTAATTATGGAAGACGATGTTTCAGAGGTAGGAGCGCTGTCAATAAGGTCTTGGAAGGCTTGGGAAGAGGGAACTTTTTGGGCCTATGACCCCATTGATGAAGACGACGAGTCAGAGATTACCCCCCAAGAAAGGGAGGATATAGTTGATATACCCCCCATTACCCATACTTTACCTAAACCGGTTTCACGTGGGGGAAGTATTGCTATACCACCTCTAGAAAAGCGGCACGACAGTGAGCGATTATTACTACCGGTTATGGGCATTGAAAACATAGTTTCAATAGGTACACAAACAGGCGCTGAGCAGGATGAATACATAGAAATAGCACCAAAAGAAACCCCTGTAATTCGGTATCAAAGCAGCCCCTTGCGTCAGTGTGATAGTTGCTATTTAGCCTCACGTTGTCCCGCATTCCGCGAACATTCTGATTGTGGCTTTAAGTTGCCCGTAGAGATACGATCCAAGGATCAGCTACAAGCTGTGCTACAGGCAATGATTGAGATGCAAGCCAGTAGAGTTTTGTTCGCAAGATTTGCTGAGGAACTTGAGGGTCAGGGACTCGACCCAGCCCTCTCATCAGAGATGGATAGACTGTTCTCACTCATAGATAAGTTTAAGAACATTTCAGACACCCGTGATTTGATGCGCATTGAGGTTGAGGCACGAGGCAATGCTGGTGTACTTTCTAGACTGTTTGGTACGAAGGCTGGAGAAATATCAAAGCAACTTCCTAGTGGTGGTTTTGGTCCAAATCAAACTGACCAATTTATTCAGGATGTTATTGACTTTACCGAATGACCCACCTAAACTTGGTGGCGCAACCACTACAACAAGGAGCACAACATGGCAAGAACATGGCACAAGATCGGTACCCCCAGTAGTAACAAGTCAAACAATGTTTGTGTAGATGGTTCACAGATTGTCGCGGACAACGTTACCATAAACGGAGATGATTATCTATCTAAAACCCCATTGAGCGTAGATACCGTCAAAGAATACCTGTCAACAAAGGGATGCACTTTGTGGATGAATTGGGACATAACTAACGAGGATAGTCGTGAAGAAGCAGCAGAATGGCTTATTAGCGAAATTTACAATGTTTTGATGTTTTCAGTGTACAACGACAACGAAATGGACAACACCAACAATGCATAATCCAAATGAGTTTATGGATGCAATACAAGAGGTCATTGACATGCATGACAGGAAAGGGGCTGACTACGGATCACAACTTGATCAGTTTGCAAACGTATCGTCCTCAAGTCAATGGGGAATCCCACCGTGGGTTGGAGCAATGATGCGTGCTAACGACAAGGTTGTTCGCCTTCAATCTGCGGCCAGAGGGTCAACACTACGAAATGAGGGCATAGAGGACAGTCTTTTGGACATCGCTACCTACGCCTTAATTGCTCTGTGTCTATTCAGACGAAATCTAGAACAGTAATATGGAATGGTTGGAAGATGCTCCTTGCCGCGGGTTGAACCCGGATATCTTCTTTCCCCCGCTTGACCAAACAAACCACAATGCATACTACAAAGCTGGAAAAGCCGTATGTCACACATGTGATGTGTGGGAAGAGTGCTTGAATTATGGTATGAACGAAACATGGGGATTGTGGGGTGGGTTGACTCCACAAGAGCGCAGAGGCACCGCAAGGCTTCACCACGGAGTTATCGAAATGTACCGTTTCGGCTGTCGGTGCCCAAAGTGTAGAGAGTGCTCTGTAACGGTAAGAAAAAAGATTCCAAAAGAAGTATTCCCTGCTAGAGGACAAGAATTCAACATAGAATCGTTGGTTTTCAAACTTTCCAGCATGTGATTTAGCAAGTTTCCGTCATAGTTTGGTAATATAGATACGTGCCCAACCACCCAATGGTTGGGCACTGTCATTATCCCCTATCAAGGAGAATACTTTTGAAATTGAAATACTCAAAACCAGTGATTTTGGTGGCGTTTGCTATCAATATCGCGATCTTGACACCACTGGCAAACTGTATAGAAAACCCAAAAGAAGAAGTACTCACTCAATTAGCCACCACAACCACACCACAAACCACTGTGGTACAACCAACAACTACCACCACCACCACCACCACAGAAGCACCAGTTACCACTACGACTACATTGGTGCCTCCCGGTAGCAAATGTGAAGAATTAGCACCAATTGCGCTTGCAGCCGGATGGCCTCAAGAACTACTAATAGACGTATTAGATGAGGCTTGGAACGAAAGTCGTTGTCTAAACATCATCGAGGGGCACCCCCGCTGGAATGGACACGATTCAGGCCCGCTACAGATCAACCAGGTGTGGCACGACGAGATTAATGACAAATACGGCAGTTGGACATACGTAAATGATCCGTATTACAACTTTGCGTGGGCATGGGAAATGTACATTTGGCACGATATTCACCGTGGATGCGGATTTGAGCCTTGGACACGTACGTGCAAATAACTAAAAAAAATAAACAACAATAGTTGCAATTGAAAATAGCCACGTGTAGCATACAAACAACGGGCAAAGCCCAAGACACAAGGAGAAACACAATGGATGAAAACACACTTACAGTTCAACTTCCCGAAGAAATGTTGTTGATTAAGATTGAAGACATTGCTGGAACAGCAGAGGTTGCCAGCATTCTTAACTGCCCCAAACAGCAGATACATGCTTTGAGAAAGCGCGCAGATTTCCCTGCTCCAATTACTCAACTGTCAGCAACCCCTCTTTGGAATGCTCAACACATCATTGAATTCGGCTCAAACTGGAAGCGTCGCACAAAGGTCTGATGAGTAGTACAATGTTGCTCATGGAGACAAGCAGACAAAAATACCCACCTGGTATCTATGAGTGCGCTAAGTGCAGTGCGTGGGTGGAGGTGTTCGTTCCTCTGAACGAGCTCCCCACCCACCCCTGCGGGGTTGGAAAGAGGTCAAAAACTATGGAGTACAAAGGAACTAGCAGTGCTAAGACTAGGAATAGTGTCGGGTGATTGGCTCCACCCTATAAAAACAGGGGAGCCTGTAGCATTGTGGGGAGGAAGTGGATGGGCACGCCTGGGTCAGTATGTTGACCACCTCCCATTTGAAGTACACGTTGGTGTACTCACTTGGTATCACGACAGATTTGTTGTAGTATCTGAGGATAAAGAGATGCACGAAGTAGACGTGATCTACATGCAACGTTTAATGCATGAGGGGCTTACCCAGCACGTGCCCATGGCTATCGCAAATGGGCAAAAAATAATAAACGACCTCGATGATTGGTATTGGGGTCTAGACACCTCAAATATGGCGTTCTTGCATAACCACCCAAAAGTTAACAAAATTGAGAACATCAACAACTACAAAGCAATCTTGTCAAAGTCCATGATTTTAACTGTCAGTACCACCTATCTTGCTGATAGGGCTTCATCATTTGTAAGGTGCCCAATACAGGTTATTGAAAACACTGTAGACATCAATCGATTTACACAGACAACCTACACAGACACCAACACTCCAGTTGTTGGATGGGTGGGATCAACAGCACATCGAAGCAGGGACATTGAGACACTAAAAGGTGTGCTTAACCCAATGGCAAAGAGTGGTTCAATAACTCTTTACCACGGTGGTCACCACAGTGGTGCACCAACCTTTGCAAGCAGGCTTGGGGTTTCAGAAGACCTGGTAACTGTAGAAGACCTGCGCCCAGCTGAACGTTACCCAGAACTTATGAAAATGGATATTGGGATTGTTCCACTAAACAAGACTCCGTTCAACATGGCAAAATCAGACATAAAAGGTTTAGAGTATGCAGCGTCAGGAATTCCATTTATTGCCCAAGATCTTAATGCATACGTGAATTTACACAAAAAATTAAATGTAGGGTTTATAGCAAACAAGCCAAAGGACTGGGTGAAGCACATAAAATACTTGTCAAACCCAGACAATCGTAGAAATGTTGGAATTGAGCTACGTTCCCGCATACAACCACGAGACATATCCTGCGGTGTACAAAAACTCACAGACTTAATCAGTAACATATGATTACCACAAGACAGCTTAAATGGCTTGACTACGCTGTCGATGTTTCATCGACAGCAACACACTCACAATGGAGAGTGGGAGCAGTGCTCGTAAAAGGTGGAAGAGTGCTGAGCATGGGTGTAAATCGATATAGAAATTTACCTTCTCAGGTTGACCTTGAAGGGGTTTCGTACCATGCGGAAGAGGTTGCTTTGAAGCGTGCTGGGGATGCAACAGGAGCGACAATATTTGTCGCAAGAGTTACCAGAAATGGGCACCTTGGATTGGCAAAACCTTGCGAAAGATGCCAAGAACTGTTGCATGAGTATGGGGTTCACTCAGCGATTTGGACCGAGCCGTCGGGGTTTGGAAAATCGAAAATTGATGACATGATTTTCAGCCGGATTTGAGACAAAAAAATAATACCCCGAGCGGACAACTACGGTGTGTAGTCGCCCGCTCGGGGTTTTGTTATTTGGACGGGGCCACGTTTAGCACGTGGCTATGTCAAACTGGCCAATGATACGGAAGGTCATTAGGAACAGCTGGGAAGTGTGGAGCGTAGTGGCCTGAGAGTTTACGCAACAGGTTTGATTGATGAGACACCATCACCTTTTGTTCAACTTCTTCATCATCAAGCCACCAAGGTAAAACTGGTAGAGAATTTGCTATTACTGGGTCCTTAGTCATTACTACTGCACTCTTAACTAGACAAGTGTCTTTGTACCCTCTTTTCACCCATTCATCGCAAATAGCAACTTGATACTGTAACAGGGCTTTTTCATAACCTCTCCACATCTTTACCGCTGGATGGTTTCTCCAACCTGTGGACACACCAACCAAGCAGTTGATTATCTGAAGGTTTTCAACACGTTGCTTGCCGAGACGCTTGTTGTCTAAAACTTGTGCGTTTTGTCTGTAGTTTTTGCCGTAAGGCAAGAAAGTTTGCATTAGTTATTCTCCTCCATCTCGTTGTACCATTCTTCAGCCAACTCAATTGCTGGAGCGTACTCGTGCCACGTACCGTCGTCTCCGACTTCAGTTGAGTATGGGACCCTACCAACAGCGCACAAATACTCAAACGCGGCGAGAATGCGTTTCCACTGCTCCTCATTGGGTAACTCATCCCATTCCGGTTGGTACTTGCAGTAGTAGTCCTCGTCATCGTTGTACCTAAACATCAATCCTCCTTAAGTCCACACCGTGTCGTTGGGCATACTTGCAGAAGTGCACCGGCGACGAATCTTGTGACGAATCTTGTCTTTGTCTTGTAAGAGGTTCGACGGATCGTCAAATACAAGCGGGAACTTTTCAGCAATACGCCACAAAAGACCGGCGTCAGACATTCGTGCGATGTTTTTGTCCCAGTTGATCACTAACAAATCTGACTTTGGCGGGCATACCCCCCGCACATCATGTTCGGTCAACACACGATCTTCGTGCATTACGAAGACAAACAGGTCAACACCCTTTCTATTGAGTATTGACCGTAACGAATAATACGAATTCGTTCCGACCATGACGACCTTATCAAATTCGTTAAAATCGTAGCTGTCCCCATTGATGATTGCTATGAGGTCGGGCTCGGACCAGTCGTCCGAGTGTCGAACCAGGCCCGCTTGCCGACGCAATCGCCATTCCGGCAAAGACCGGAACGTCTCAATCTTTTTTGGCAGGTCCCAGCAGCTAAGGAATTCGTGCGAATCAACGAAATGGACTAGCTTGTCGTTGTCTTTAACTAGCTGGCAGGCCAAAGCAAGGCCAAACGTCGAAGCTCCGACGCCACCTCCTGCTTGTGCAATTGCAATTTTCATTTTAATTCTCCTTTTTCTCTTTTTAACCAAACATAATGTCGCCGTACATAGCGTACTGCCAGAACAGGTCCTGGCTTTCGCTGTCCACGTCGTCTTCTATTACGTCTTTAAGCAAAGTTTGAGCCCAAACTTGATCCACGGGCAAAGACTTTAAAACTTCGATAATGTCTGGAACACTGAAAGTTTTGGTTACTTCGAAACGGGAAACGTGCCCCAACTTGCTTATAGCACGCGCCTCAATCTGACGGACGCGCTCGCGGGTGAGATTGAATTGCTTGCCCACTTCCTCGAGGGTGCGGGGTTCGCCCCGATCGAGGCCGAAGCGAAGTTTCATGATCTCGCGCTCGAACTCGTCGAGAGTGTTTTCTGGGTCAACCATAGTAATAGTTATGAGGCCATCTTGTCTTTCAACGCGATTAACCCAACTATACCAAGCATTGCCGGTTAACATGTCAAAAACTTCGTTTTCATCCAAAGTTAATGTTGTTGGCAACAACAGTGTAAACATGTGTTTTTTTGTTTTCATTTTCATTTGAGTCACATCTCTTTCTGTAGTGTGTCTGGGTTGTAACCAATGTCGATTAGAAACTCTCTGAGTCTTTTTATCTCGGCATTGAGGGCATGGTACAGGTGCTGTCTTTCGATGTTTTCAATCAACGCCACCTTTTCTAAATGTTCTGGATTACAGCAAAGCGTGTTACGGCAAAGGTGATCCAGAGTTTCTGCTTTGGTCAAACTTACATGCTTATGCTGTTCATAAGACCATCTGTGTGCTTGATAGGCTTTGTTGCCTATGTACATTCGCCCGTATCCTTTGTCTACGGTGCCTGTCCATATCCAACACCCATCATCTGTTTTTTTGATGTTCTTCCAGAACTTATCTTCTGGAAGCTTGGATTCTTCAATTACGTGCAGAACTCCATCACGCTTTAGTTGTTTGTAATGGGCTGCACATAATCCTTTTGCTACTACCGGTTTATTGCACACCGGCCCTCTACATAGCGCCATGCGTACTCCTTACATTTGACGTCATCACGATTGCGACGGGAGCTAGTCTACATGTTTGCTTTTTTTTTAGCTCGTCTTTGGCGTTCCTTTGTGCGTTCTCTTGGGCATAGACCACCAAATATTCCAAATCTGTCTACCTCTTGGTTGATATTCAGTGATTCTTCCAAGCATTCTGTTTTCACTTTGCACGAGTTGCATATCTTTTTTGCTGGGCGACTTGATTGTCCTCTTTCAATAAAAAAGATTTCAATAGGTTTTCCTCTGCAAGCAGCGTGCTCTAGCCAATTTGAATTTCTCATACTATACCTCTACTTTGTACAACTTTTTGAAGTCTCGCCTCATTGGGTGCAGAGATGATTCAGTTCCATGTGTAGAATATGTCGGTCCAGAAATGTTGGGTGGGGGTGTAATTTTGTACACCCCACCCTTGTTCCTAGTAATGGAAAACCCAAGATCCTTAAGTTTCCTAAACACTTTCTTCACAGCTTTTGATTGATGTTGTGTGACCATGAGAGCACTCTATCGTAGGCGGATTATTCCGTCAACTATCGTCTTTTCCTGTTAGAAGCGCAAACCCAGTTTGGATGTTTTTGTCCACCATGTCTACCAATTCCCGAGTCTTAATTGTTTGAGGAAGAAGATCGAAAGCCAACTTGTTAGACAACAACAGAACTGCGTCACCCAAAGTTCCGTTACTACGCGTCAACTTGTAAGGTTTCATGAGTAGCACTCGTTCATTATTGTCCCACACAACCACTTCAACAGAACCGGGGCCGTCGCTTAACAGGCAAACGTAAATCGTACGCATCTCTCCCATACCCATATTCATGCCTTTGCCAGGAGCAATCACACCAAACCGTTGGTAACTAAGCATTCCAGGGTTTACACAAATGTGTGCGATAAGTTCTTGGATAGTTTCAAACTTATCACCAATTTCGTAGTGTCTTGCCAAAGCACCTTCGTCGTCTATCTCTAAAACACAGGGGTCAACACTGTCGAACAACATCGAACGGTTGGGCAACCTGTTTGACAGTTTGTCAAGAAGATTCACTAACGAAAGAACGCTTATACCACTTGGGGATTCAATGAATCCCTCTGTCTCTCCGTCTTCGTTTTCATAGACGAAAGATGTTAATTCATCCATTTGAAATTTCCTCCGTATCTAGTAGTGCGTTTACAATGTTTCTTATGTCCCAAAGCCTGTCGGTCAGTCTAGCCGCTGACACAAAATGATGGCCGGCAGTGGTACTCAGTGTGTTATCGATTTCTGAGATGACCTTGCACAGCTCTTGGTGCAATTGTTTTTTGTTCACTTGTCCTCTTCTTCACTGTTTGTTCCAAAGATAGCATCGAACGTTTTAAACACATTGTCAAGCTCGCTTGTCTGCATCAAGTATTCCATGCGCCCGACTTCTGCATCCATCTGGCGCTTTTTAGCGTGACGCTCTTTAAGCATTCGTGCCATGTCTTCGGCTAGTTCCATGACCTCTTCATCGACAATTTCATTCTCAAAACTATTATCGACTTCTTGCTCTCTACGCAACAGTTCCTCGTAGCGTTCACGGGCAAACTGACGAGCGGCTTCTGGGTCGTCACGGAATTCCCGGTCCACCGCAATAACTTGCCCGAAACGGGCTGCAACACCCGTTTCTTCAGGGCATAACCCCGTCTGTCGTTGCAACTCCTCGATGAACAGATCCATTTCATTTGCCATGATTTCTGCATCTCTGTGGTCGTGCATGTATCTGCCCATCAGACGCTCGGTGAAATGGGACGTAATGAGGTACATCCACACCAAGTCGTGTCCGGTTCTCATGTGTTGCCACTCTTCGGGGGTTGCTGGTGAAGTCCCAAACTGTTCAAATACTTCGTAATAATCAAACATCTCTTTCATTCTCCTTCTTATTTGACTCTGATTTGCTTGTATTCGGTTTTCTTTGTCACTTTGTCAACCACTTCTGGTTTGATAGCGCCCATTTTGATCGCGGCATCCATCAACTGCGTATCAACGGTTGGTTTAGTAACCTTGTTGAACACTGAAGCACTAACCAAGTCTTTGAGCATTTGCGCGTCGAAAGACCGTCTAGCAGGTGTGGACAGCTCAATCGTTACTTCGTCCAGAGTTACAGTTGTAATTCCAGATTCATGCATCATGTCTTTCAAAATCTCGTCCAAGACTTTGAAATGTCTTTCAGCACTCTCTAACTCATCTTTGAGTTTGAGCCAATTTTGTGCTGCTTCTTTGATTACTTCGTGTATTGCTGACATGCTTATTTTCGCTTTCTGTACGAGTCCAGGACTCCGTTTTGTATTTGTTCTAGCAATACCTCTCCTTGCCCGTCAATTAGAATGCCGGTAGAAAAGGCTTTTTCTTCAAGGACACTCCACAATCTTTCATCGATCGTCTCGCATCCTTCGATGTGGCACAGAGGTATGGTTATGTGTACATCAACTGTTTGTGATATACGGTGTAACCTATCTTCTGCTTGTTTCAGTGAGGCAGGATTCCAAGGTAACTGGGCAATGACACCACGATAGTTTTGGTTTACACCATTACCAGTAAGTGTTAGCCCAGTACCAGCTGAGATAATCTGCCCAACCATTACTCGTGAAGCACCACTGTTGAAGTCGTTGACCGCTGCTTTCTTAGCGCCATCTGACATACCACCCCGTACTTCACAGGGATTGTACTTAAATAACCCAGCAGTAAGGGCATTCATTGTGTCTACGTGCTCGGCAACAATGAACATTCCCCCCGGCTCGTTGTCAAGTATCTCCGATACATGTTTAATAATGGCATTTGTTTTTGCTCTACCAACATGTTTTCGCAGATAACCCAGTTGAACCAAAGCGTACGCCCTTTCTGCTCCCGTAGTGTTTCTGTTTATTGACTCAAGCCACGCAATAAGATCGTTATGTACATCCATGTAATCTTGCACTGCGTGGCCAGAGCCTTCCAAAGCAATGGTCGCCCGAAACTTAGTAGGAAGGTCAATTACCTCGTCTCTTTTACGTCTGAACATAAAAGAGCCATGCATACGGTTTTTAAGGTCTAGGTCATTGGTTGATACTCTACCAACTTTTCGACCGTTTACTGTTTTACCAGACCACGGTGCGTAGTGTTGATAGAAATGACCAATACCACCTATTCCTGTCCATGCTTTAGAACCCAGGAAATCTATCTGAGATACTAGTTCTATGTTTCTACCGTTTGGAGCGGGCGTACCACTCATTAGCACTTTAACCGCATCACTTGGCAGATAGTTACTTATGCTTATCAAAGCCTTGGTGCGCTTTGATGGATTTTTGAAGAAATGTGCCTCATCAACTATGATTGCATCTATTTCTCCCATAAGAGCTACTGACCAGTGAGTTAGAACTGCGTTACCGATGATGTAAACATCTGCATCAGGGAGTATGTGCACAGACTGACCTCTGAGCACAGCAGTCTTTAGGTTAGGGTTGAATTTGCTTATCTCGCTAACCCAGTTCCACACCAAACTTGGTGGAACTACAATTAGTACTTTCTTGCGCTCTTGTTCAACTATGGCAGACGCCACAGCAATGGCTATTGCTGTTTTACCTAAACCCATATCTAACGCAAGATAAGACTGCTTTTTAGAAACAGCCCATTCAAACGCTTCGATTTGGTAGTCGTACAGGCTCATGTTGAGCGATGGTAAAACTAGTTGGTTGGACGGCGGCACGATTGCCGACCTAGGCTGTCTCATTATTCACCTGGCGCATAAAGTATGTTGTCGTTTTCGTCTGCGAATATAAGGTTCTCTGGATTCATTGGATGGTTCCAGTCACACCCAAAGTCCTCGCTTGCCCATGTTGCCACAACGTTTATAACGTCATCTATCGTTGGTTCTGGGTAATCCCCAAACTCCTGAAGAATGTTTAGCGCGTCCTCTACGGAGTAACTAATAATTCGCATGACGTTGATTACTTTGGGAAGTTCAAGTTCTTCTACATCAGATACTTCTGACCATTCCATGTTTCCTCCTATGCTAGGAAAGTTGCTAGGGCTTTCTCAACTTTATTCGGTAACTTTGCCACATCATTGATGGTTAAAGCTACGTTAGCACCCTTACCTTCTACGTAGGTGCCGGCATATATGCCGTCTCCTAGAGCAATCAGTATCCAGTACTGTCCTGGGCTGGTAAAAGGCTTTATTGACTTCACATCAGACCACGCACCGTCTGTCAACACGACAACCAGTTGTTGATCTTTACCTGCTCTTTGGTTTTCAACTTGCTTCAAAGCAGCTCGAGGGTTTGTACCCCCACCGTCGTGAATGTGCAATGGGTGCACATCTTCGTCGCTAGGGTAAAGCATATAGGCGTCCGTGTCGAATGTTGAAACAGTGCAAGGAATTCCCAGGCTATCACACGCACTACGAATACCGTACGCTGCAACCGAAAGTTCATCCATCCACGCGTCCATCGATCCAGACGTGTCTAGCAACACAGACACAGAAAGGTTGTGTCCCGTTGAGCCTTCACCTTCGTAGTCAATCCAGTAGTCACTGTCACCCGGTTCGTGAGTTTTGTAAGCTATCGGGTCCAAGACACCGGTTTCCTGTCGGAATCGCCACGCAGGGTCAGCGGCTACAGCCAGAGGAGCAAGCGCGCTCAACATATCGTTGGCAACCTTTTTTGCTTTGTTAATCAACTTGGTGTCCATTACCGATGTTGCTTGAGTTCTAATGAGAGGTTTTGACAGTTGAATGTTCACATCGCTCATGAACTGTTCGGCTTCTTGTAAGGTGGACAAACCTCTTGTTGACTCAAAGATTCTGTTTTTGAGTTTATTGCGCAGACCCTCGTAGTCTACATTGTGTTTGATGTCGTTGACTGTACCGCCAGTACCACGAGCCCCAGCATTACGGTCAACCGATGTGCTATTCACACCTTCGTCGTTTCCTGTTGTTTGGCTGAGACGAGGTGTGGTTGAGTGGTGGTTACCGTCACCACCACTACCGTCAACCTTTTCGCCGCCCTGCGGGTCGCCAGAACTTGGCATCGGTCTTTTGTTGACAGGCTTAGCGTTTATTTCCTCGTCTTCAAAACGGGGTTTCTCTTGTACAACAACCTCCTTGCCTGTGCCGCCGTCCCAATATGGGTGAGTACCAGGTGTGGATGCGCCTCTGGGATTTTGAGAAGTATCACTTTTTTGTCCCGTTCGGTTGGGGTGTCCTCCGCGACCGGGTGGTACACGCGGTGCAACTTCTTCACCGGAAGACCACTTGTGTAGGAAATTTGCAAACTGCCACGAAGCCACAACCACCTCAGTAGGTGTTGTAGCTTTTCTAAAGTTTTGCACCAACTTCTCACACTCGTCGATCTCCGTAAGTGATCTACCACATACCGTAAGGTAATCAACAGCAAGTTCTCTGATCAGGTAATACACGTCATCCGAAAGGTGCGAACGAGCGGCTACCATTGGCCACGTTGCACCCGGGTGTCTGGATGGTTCGACGATCAATTTGAGAGTCACTGCTTCCAAATAACCAGCCATTGTTGGCGTATTACGAACCAATGTATCTTCCATACGCCCGTCCTCTAGAGCGTTCCATGCTGGTCTGATCCAGTCTTTAACTTTAGTGAATTGGTGTTGATGCAAACTCAAACCAGCTTTAAGTAAGTTCACTTCTTCTAACGTGTCGGTTGAAGAAATTGCCTTATCTGTTGGCAACTCCATACTCACGTATGGGGATTTGAAGTTTACTTCGTCATCCAAATAAGCTGGGTAATTGTTTTTCATGCTTTCAACCCCACGCCCATCTGAATAGCGGTTGAAGACAATCGGTTCAACGTTGTTGTCCATCAATGCACAATCAAACAACGTGTCAAATGCAAGCGTGTGGAGTATGTGACCACCTTCGTGATACACCACACCCTTGACAGCCAGCAAAATATCTGCAACCGATTCCATGTTTTGGAAGTCAACTTTATGTAGGTTGATCATTATCTCGATGTCTTTGTAGTTAGTACACGCCAAGACAGGAGTATCAATAGAAGTGTCTTCTTTAATCGTCACATTTGGATTGACGCCAAATGATGTAAGAACTGCCTGCGCGCGTTGTCCAAGGACATACGCAAGAGCAGCGCTCTGTCTGCGCCACAGTGCGTGTGCCTCATGCCCCAGTCCTCCCAGTGGGCCATGCAATCCTTGGCGAAACACAGACGGCTGGTACAGGGCCGAGGTGTAATCGTCGTGAGCAATCATTGACAACACCGACTCACGATGAGTTTCTTCAATGCGCTTACGTTCTCTGTTGGCTGATGCTCTCTCGGCATTTCTGCGCTTGAGAATCTCAGGATCTAGTTTTGGTTTTTTGGTAACCATGCTTATACCTCTTTTGTTGTTTTAGGGGATTCGGGTTTACTACTTCAAATGACGCAAGTACTTGGTGGGGTAAAATCATTCTGGTGCCAGAGGGTGCTCCACGTCGGGCACGGCGGGTTCTTCAGGCTGAGGCTCAAACTCAGCACGAAGCATGTCTTCGATGCCACGGTCCTTGATGATTTCGGATACCACGATCTTCTCGTTTTGAGAGACGAACTGTCCCATGAACGCCCACAAGCTGAAGTCAACTCCAAGATGAACCAAGTCGCCTTCAAGCAACTGCAACGATTTGGTACCGATTGGAGTGGTTATACTACGTTGTGCGCGAGCGTTACGCAATGCCTGACCAAGCAAACGTATAGCAGGAGACTTGATCAGTTTCTTTTCCACTTCTTCATCGTAATTCCATTCCAACAACTTGAAGCGGTTGGCAAAGGCTTCGTTCGTCTTGGACATGCCAGCATAACCGGGATTCCATGAGGAAAGAATCCACAAGTTTTTGTTGGCATGTACGATTTCGGGACGGAACGAACCCTCATGGGTTTCCACTCCAGTAACCGGATCGGTGAACACTCGTCCGTCCCACACCGGCTTGCGGATGTTGACGAACTGGTGACGGTTGTCTAGCAACGGGTGGATCGCAGCGGTAACAGCACCGCTCATTGCGTTCACCTCGTCAAGGTACAAGATACCGCCGATACGTACCGCTAAGGCAACAATGCCCTCCATCCACACCAACTGCTCCTGACCATTGGCAACCACTGGTCGGTACTGGCCAAAGAGGTCATGGTCGGTGATTGCTGACGAACCGGCAAGAGTAAAAACCGGTAACGGTTTGCTAAGTCCCAACTGCTGTGCCACCTTGAATGCCATAACTTGAGTTAAGTATGTCTTACCTGACTGAGTGTCGCCCACTAGGGCGATAGACACCGGATACCCGTCGTTCTCGTCACGACGATTGAAGTATTTCATCATCACGTCGATATCGGTGAGGTTTCCTGCAAGAGTACGGGATACGTAGTTCTTGGGGTCGATGTTCGGTCGGAACGGATCGAGCGCCGGATCATCCAACGACTCGATTCGCAGGTTGCTGACTATCACCGCGTGCTGGTGCTGAGGGACATTGGACGCGGCGGCGTTTGGGACGTTGGAACGTCCCAAGATAACAATGCCTTTGGGCAGTATCTCAACGACGCCCAGCATAGGCTCATCGAACGTCACTTCGATTTTGCTGCCGGGGCCACCAGGCACCAACGTTGCTCGGGTGATTGTTCCTTCGGCATTCTTGAACGGCGGGTACTTACCCATCACTCTCATGCCTTCTTTTAATTCTTTGGTACTTGCCATTCTTACCATTCCTTGTCTCGTGTTGTTTTACCTTGTATAACAACCCACAAACTCATGGGAGATGCGGGGATCTTGATGTGACAGAAGTCACAGTCACTTGGGATTCATGTACGATTTGTTAGCAGTGACAAGGTTGTCATCTGCTGAACAAATTATGGGGGTGCTCTTATGCACACCGAGTATAAAATACTCGGCTTGTTTGTACCCTAACTTATAGCACTCAGGGGCCAAACAATAATCATAAGGGCGTTCACTTGGCATTTCTGCGTTACAGAACGCACAAAGTTTTGTCATTGGTAATCACTCCTCTTCTAAAAGCCAGTAATCGTTTATGAACTCCATAGAGTCTTCCAATTGAGACAACACAACTAGCAGTTGAACCAAGTGTCTAACGATTACGTATTGATCAGTGTATTCAATGGTGTCTGAACTAAACCAACACTTGGTTGGTGTTGCCTCTCCATTGAATTCGATTGTCACGGTTGTGCCGTGTTCAATCTTTCTTAAGACTAACAACAGCCTGATGTCGCTGTTTAACGCTATGGCTATCATTTGTTCTCCAATTCATTTCATTGATCTCTCCGAACCGCGTTCTCGAACTCTTCTTTGAGTTTGAGCCAATCAAACACCCAATCGGGGCAGTCGGTCGTGTCGCCGTTCTCGTCAACCGGTCCCTGAACGACCACGGTTCCAACAAGACGGTCGCCAGCCTCAACGCAACCGTACTCATCAACAGCAGCCCAAAGCTCAGTCGCCGTTTTGTTGAACGGCAGCCCGAGCAACTTGCCTTCCTCATTACACCAAATCGTCAGCGAGGTGTCGCTGTCGGCAGAGGCGGCCCAGTAGTCCGGTTTGACGGGCACAAGTTCAATCAATCCGCCAATTGCGTTGCTCAACGGCTCGTAGCCATCCAGTGTTTCTGGCTCAATTGACTCAAAGCCTTCGTCACTCACTCGTATCACGATTGATCTCGTCATTTCATTCCTTCCCTTCCTGTGGTTCAGGAGGATTGATTGGGTGGCGCATATCAAAACGATCTATTTTGCGCAATTCTGATGCTTTTCGCATCAGCCAGTTCCGGGTTCCACGACGGGTAAGTCCGTCGTAGGACCAACATTGGTGCCACTGAGACTTTATACCAGTAACATCCACTGTTCTCATATACAGGCGTCCTCGGTGTCGAAACGCGCGTATTTTTACTACGCTGTGCTTGTATTGATTAGCTTTCATTGCTTGTCTCCCATTCTGTCCAAGTAACGGACTCTGTTGCTTTTGCTCCAAATTTCTCCATGGAATCACGGACGATGTTTTCAACATGCATCTCAAAGAGATAGTCTTCTACATCTTCTAAACTAAGTGATGCTGACACCTCGTCGATAACTTTCTGAGTCGGTGCATACCCCTCTGGAAGATAGATTCCTTCGTCAACCTCCCAGGTTACTGTCACTGTCACTAGTTTCTTCACTTTCTTCTCCTTCCTCAAAGAGGTCGAAATCCTTCGCAAAGACGATAAGGTCGACCAACATACTCCAAAGTTCGGTGGTCGAACTGAAGTATGCGAATTGCCCAGTCACATCTTGTCTGATGTTGACAAAGTTGATAGCCCAACTAGACACGGGGATGATATCCCCGTCTTCTGTAACAGACAACATAAGGGTGGGCCCGTCGGATCTCATTACGAGGGCGTACTCTTTGTTGTCTTTGGTTGTTATTGGGACTGTGACAACACCCCAACTGCTTTCTTTCATGTTTCTATCCATTCCTGCCCGCTGAGAACCAGCTTGACATATTTAAGGACGGTACCGACATCTGGTCCGTCGTTGTTTATACCAAGGTTGCGTTGAAGCCACCTTAGATTTTGGTCTTCTGACATGTTTCGTCTATCCAACGGTATATCCATTGGAATGAGCATCATCCTGATTGCTGATCGAATTGAAACTTGCATCACTTGTCCTCCTCTTCCCACATCGTGTTGATCCATTCAAACTCACATTCCAGTGAACACACCCCTGTCACTAGGTGAAGTTTCTCAGCTTTGCTCAGGTAACTGAGAGTTTGGACGTACTCAACGAGCCTATTCATGGCCTCTGGCATGTCTTCTTCAGCGACCCCACCAAGTATGAGCGAGTACATCGCCCCCACCTCATCGGGTAGCACGTAGAAGTACTTGCTCTGACACACTGGGCATCTAAACGTGCCCAGCACATATAGGCTGTCACACTCTGGGAAATAATCATCGGGTGCTTTTACTGAATACCCGATTTTTTGCATTTCTTTCTCTGTGAACTTGATAACCATTGTTGCTCCTTTTTTCAGCTTGAATTTTGTTAAAAAAAACACGAGGCTCACATATAGGTGTGTGAGTCTCGTGTTGGACCTAGTCGTCGTAACGGTTGCGCCATTCCTCGTAGTACCATTCCGTTATTTCCTTCACCCCAAACGGGATAATGGAAGCAACGAAAAAGCCCAGAGAGAACAAACTCCAGTCCTCGTTGTATGACAGTAGAGCCAGTATAAAACTGGCTATGATCATCAACTCTGTTACTATCATTGCTTCTCCTTTTTCCTGCGGCTAGCGGCTGCTGTCCGCTTTTCTTTTGCTTTTCCAACACACGCTGCACATGGTGCTGGGTTGTTCCAAACCCTGTCACCGTACGGGTGGTCGACCTCGACGTGGTTTTCGTGACCACATCTGTAAATGCATACAAACTTCATGGATTCTCCTTTTTTGTGGAAACTAGAGGTTGTAACAGCGGGTTACCTTTCCCAGCGAGCAAGAGAAGACGGATAATGAACCAAACCGTCTTGTGCTGGTGATTTAACGCCATGATGTCGCAGGTTACCCTTAACCCGGAAAGGACGGGGCTAGCTGTTACAACCAGTGCATCAGGAAGGGGTCGAACCTACAACCTACAGATTAGAAATCTGTTGCTCTATCCATTGAGCTACTGATGCATGTCATCGGTGGGCACAACAAGCATGTGCGGGAAGTTCCTCGAACTACAGCCTACACTACCTAGGATGTGTACTGTATTCTTCTCAACTCTATGCAGCTTACAGTTGTTGATAATCCCATTGTTATCATGCCTATTGTAGGAAGCCATTTTCGCTTCATACATAATAGGGTTCGATGGTTACCTGCCCGACAACACACAGGTAATGGCTAGGTACTAGCAGCCACGACTAGGATGTGTAAACCCCACTTACGCCTGGGGGTACGGCGTTTTCGCGTTGGCTGTCTTTATATAGTACATCAGTCTACATTACTCATGGCCAACACTACACGAAGTAGCATGTTAGGATTCTCACCAAAGAGACTATACAGTCTGTTTGTATAGTGATTTTGCTACTACATTTACCGTGATACTGCCCACGGCTGCAACCTGTGCAACATAGAAATAGGAAGCATTTGCACATGCTTTGGTTTATGAACCACTACCTGCCGGGATACACCCAATGCGTTTCTATTGCGCATCTGTACACTTGTAGTTCTGCAGAACTACGCACTGCGTCTAGTGCCTAGGTCGGCTGTACATCACCGCTTAGATCTTAGTCCTCTGCGAAATTTCTGCGATGCTCACTTCACTTGCTCCTTTTCTAATAATGCCCCACTCAAATATGGTGGAGTCAATGGTTGATACAGCCAACAACGATCTTGCCAGTGCATGGATCAGCCAGTCTTGCAGGGGGTGAGACGGCGATCAACATACACTGGCTTATGCCGTATACAAGGCTATGTGCTGATAGCAACTACAAATGGGGGGTGAGTAGTGCTAAAGCAGACGTTGCACTCAGACAACCTGGCACAACGAAAGCATAGACCCATACATAGGCACAAGTTGTGACATTTGTCACATGATAGTGACAAGTGCCACATGGTGAGACATTTGTCACATGGTGAGACATTTGTCACACTAGGCACCTCGTACTGGACGTCGCACCGTTTGCGACGCAAACCGGTCCAACCAGACGCAGGGAGCAGAGATGCCCCTCACACTAGGCTGGGTATGGCAGGGCAGATTTCTCAGCCGGATTTCGGGCAAAGAAGAAAGCCCCCCACCCTTGCGGGCGGGGGGCAATCTCCCTGGGGGGGGTCAGAGGCTCTTGGAGAGAGCCACGACCAACGCTACCAGTTGCTGCTGAGCAACTGTCCGCTGATCGGCGGGTGTGGTCACCAATGCCAACTGGCAGGCTGCGAGTTGGCTGGTGGCACGCTCTGTGGCTATCCGCACTTCACGCTGTGCGGGGGTCTCTCCGTTGTTGGATTGACCCTCGGTCAGCCGTGCCCACGCTGCGTTCTGGTCTTGTGCCCCTGCGAGCAACGCCCTCAGAACGTCCGCGGACTTCTTGGAAGCCAAGAGCCGGTTCCAAACCGTCTGCCCCGCTTTCGCGGAGCCGACCGCCGGAAGGCTGAAGAAGAGTCCCCAAACGATGAGGATTCCCTCCCAGCCCGCGGGTAGCGTGTTGGCGGTGTACGCCTTAGCGATGACGTCCCCGATTTCCCTGCGGATTTCGGTCTCCTTGAGAGCCGCAATAGCGGGGGCGGAGGGACGCAAGTCGTCCCACGCTGCTTTCGCGGTTGCCTTGGAGTTGGACGCTGTGGCATCTGCCAAGAGCGTTTGCCTGACTGTGTCTAACACCGACATGTTGTCTCCTTGTCGTAATGCCGGCGCTTGTCGCCGGTCATGCCATCGTTATGGGGGCGACCGGAAAGCGTCCTCGGTAGGGCCCAGCCCCCAATGATCACCCCACTACGCAATAGCCCTATTCTAAATGGGGGGTTACCCGTGGGTAACTGGGCACCTGGGTATAGGGTAATATAGACCTATACACAAGAAGGTTAACACATGCCCTACTTCTCTAACCATTACAGATATTACGGGTACTCTAGCGGTGAAAGACGACCTGACGCAAGTCTTACTGTCAAGCACAACCCAGATAAAACAACAACTCTTATTCGTGAATCCGGTGCTCGCCCTCTTGGGCATAATGGCGATATTCCCCAGCTTTTTACGATGGAAGAAAACGCTAAAGCTCTTGCGCAAGTTAGAAAACTTCGTAAAAAACGGAAGTACCGCAGTGGCGTGCCATTCTCAGAATCAGGACTGACGTACGACCATAAGAGCGGCACATTCCGCGTCGCCAAAGAAGACGACCAATTGCAGTTGTTTGCCCATGATCCCCCGAAACCTTCACAGGTTGAAATGCTAGTTTCCCGAGACAATATGGGAGCCAGAATAACCGCAATGACATTGCTGGGGCTAGCCGACATGGATGCACGGGCACGAACGGGGCACCCATTGCAAACTTCATCGGACTTGTCCCCCCACAGTTTGCGTCTTGTACGACATCTGCGAGACCGTGGAGCCGTGAGCAACACGGATGTTCCGAGTACCAGCACTAACACGATAGGTTTTGAGTTTGCTGAAGCAACCCTTGACGAGGCAGGAAATAATCTTAAGGACATACAACGCCCCGGTTCTGGATACACAGATAGATCCCCCGACGCCCGTAGTGCCCGTGAGCACATTATATCAATGCGTCGCCCCGCTAAGGAAACGCCTAAGCCGCAACCTACGCAGACCGAGCAACCTACATTGTGGGAGGGTTTAGGTATTCAACACCTTAATCGTACCCAATTCCAAATTTAATAAGTAAAGCCGCCCAACCGACAAGTGGGCTATAATAGACCTATTCCATATAGATAAGACTGAAATATAGTTGGGGTAAAAATTTGCCGGTTGACTGAGGAGGTAAACCGTGGTTGACTTGCTGAGGAATAGTAAAGAAACCTTTGTTGATGCTGATGACTTTGGGAGGTCATTTGATCCTAAAAGGACTTTCCGTCTTGCTGACCCTGAAGCTCATATACGTAGACTATCCGCATTTACCGCTGGTGTGGGGGATGTTGCTTCTACCCACCCAGTATTTAGTGACAAACAAATGTTTATTTCTCCAACTGATCCTAGGGAGCTATGGAATAGGTCTATTTACGCACCTAGCAATAGAGTAGACTTTGACGAACATGATGAAGGGCTAATCCACACAAGAGGTCACCTACATGAGGCTGCGAGGGCCTCTATTTACTCTCCCTTGCGCGACCCCAGATCAACTATTGGGGGGTCGGGGATTGTTGATGCCGCTGGCGATGCTGCCTTTTGGCACTTAAGGACTACTAGAAAGCCATACAGCCATACTATAGACATCATACCTGGAGAGCCTGGGTTGAGAAACGAGCATGCTGGGAATACCGCAAAACTTATTGGTGTTGTTCAGGAGGAGGACCTTGCGCGGAGCAAAGCCCAAAATAAGGAGTATCTCACGGGGAGAGGTCCAAATTATCAAAATACGGGGTTATCGACCTTTGATATTTATCAAAAAGAAGACGTAGACTGGCAAGCATTTGGGGATGACACACAGAGTAATAACTTTAGAGAGGCCATGGGCGATTTAAGACATAGAGTACGGGGGGTTCTGCGCGACCCCAGTTCTCCAAGAGTTCGTCAAATAATGGAACATGCATTAGCAAACCCTATGCCTATGCCAAAGATGAGAGGTAACTACCCAGAGATGTTTAGTCCACAATTCCTTAAAATAATACAGAAACCTCGTCCAGGAGGAGAATCTTGGCTAGCTGATGGTGATGCTGGTTCACCAGCGGAAATAACGCGTCTATACGGTCATACACAACATACACAAGACGTAATTGACTTGAAAACCGGTACTTGGGCCAAAATCCACCCAGACGAATACTTCCCAACGTGATGCTATCCTGGGATTTAAAGAGAATGGCATAACATGGTCAACATAAATAATTCTTCTCAAAGAGACCTATTAAGAAACCAAGACTTTCTTCAACCTGACATAAATACTGGGAGAATGGTCCGTTCGGGTAATCCTGAGGTGCACATCAATAGGTTGCATCACTTTGCTGCTGGTCTGGGGGCTCATACGCACGAGAGTGGGCCCAACCTCCACATAGCGGAAAATCGCCCAGGGTATAGTAGTAAAGTTTTAGTAAATAATTACTTAGACCCCCGCAAACGTTACGATCCCCTCATACAGAACTTTGCGTTTGATAGGCATGATGAGGGGCTAACAACCCCACGCGGGGTTATGATGGCGTCTCAAGCAACCTATCGTGACTCGTTGAGAGACCAAGGGAGAGACCAAGGCGTTGATTATTCTGGCTCCCATATTGCTAAGTTTGATTCAGACAAAGGATATAATGAACTGACGCATCGGATGCCCTATCAAGAATTAGTGACTAGCGCGCCACAGCATCGTACACGAGGCCAAAACCCCAGCGTACCAATGCGTGGGGAATTGTATAAAGCTGTGAATAGGGGAAGTATCCTACCATTCAACTTACTAAAGGAGACATGGGGAGATAATATACCCAGGTGGCGTGGGGTTGAAACCGAGGAAACCACGGAGGATGTTGGGAGTCACCCTAGTCGTCGTGACGCGCTAAACTCTATTGAGAGCAGATTTAGGAGCATCAATTTTCAAAATCGTGAGGATGTCCGACCTCAAACTCCTGAAAATCGTGAAAGACTACAGTATGCGCTTGATAATCCAAATGAAGAAAGCCTAAGATTTTTTCGTAGAACGTCTCCCAACATGCTTGGTCCACAGTTTGTGAATGTCTGGCATATGGATGAGAGTGGTCGCAGGTATGAAGATATGCTCGATTTACAAACCGGTAACTGGGCTAAACTTGATCCAGAAGAGTACTTCCCATTTTCCAGAGAATAGCCGTTTCTAAATAAAAGGAAAATTAAATATGAACACAACGTTTAACGACGACGAAAGTGACGACGAGCCAGACGAATCTACTCCTCAGGAGGTGCGAAGGCGTAACCACCCGAGCATGAGCGGGCGTAAGAAGCTTTCTCCGCTAAATCCTAGACAGTTTTACGCTCAGAGTATGCATTTTACGATGGTTAAAGACCTAACATCAGATGATGGGGAACGTACCGAGAGAGAATACGCTATAGGTGAGGACGATTTAGATAAACCGTCGGTTTCAACACACATTTATACCACCTATCCAGGGTCATCAGACTGGCAAATTAACGTAATTGGCCCTAACGGTACAGAGTACCACCGCCATAACAGTGTTTCATCACGCAAAAGAGCCGAAATGGTCGAGCGCGGCATGGTAAGTCGGCTAGCTGGACCCACTGGAGACCCCAAAAAGACAGCAGTTAGACAGTATGATGACGTTCAAGAGGGTATAAAGGCCCTTGAACAGGCAGCAAACGAAGAAAAATAGTGTAAATTAGGTATTTTAGGCTAAAATTAACAAAAAAGACAACAATTAGGCATGTCTATAGGGATCGGCATAACAACAAGGAACAGACCAGAATGTCTGGAAGCATGTCTACGTCACTTTACCGAATTTGGTCATGGTGACAAAGTTGTTGTTATAGATGATAACAGTGAATTATGGCAAGTTAATAAAATTGTTGCTGAATCCTTTAATATTAACGTTATATACAAATATAGCACTTCACGATTAGGTGTATCAAAGGCAAAAAATGCATGCCTATGGGAACTCCGCGACTACGACCATGTATTCCTGTTTGATGATGACACCTGGCCACAGTGTTATAACTGGGCTGAAACGTGGATCAACATAAATGAGGTAAATGGTGTTGGGCACTCTATGTTTAATGTCACTGCTGCAGAACTACTGGACTTAAACCCAGCATTTAGGGCAGTTGTTCAGCCAATTGCTTCAATTGGGGATAACGAAACGAAGATGGTTTCATTTTCTAACTGTTTTGGCGTAATGCTCTACTTCAATAGAAAATGTATAGATGCCCTGGGTGGTTACCCCAATGATGCCCCCCACCTGTATGGTTATGAGCATGCTCAGATTAGTAAAAGGGCAAATATGGCTGGATTTACACGGGGACACCAGTATCTCACTCCAGCAATAGCAAGTAATTTGATTTACAGCATTGACATCACATATTGCATGCTAAAAATCCTACCATTTTTTGATACTAGATGGATAGGGAACTTCCGCTCATCGGTAACATTGGAAGAATCATCTCAAGCAGGCAAAAACTCTGCCATAATGGACATTAGAGAAATATACTCCCCACTAGTACCACCATTAGGGTAATGATAAACATGTTTGAAATGACCATGCTCGTACCATCACGTGGACGGCCACAAAATATAATTCGTCTAATGGACGCTTGGAATACAACAACCACACGCAATACACGCCTTCTAGTATTGGTTGATAACGACGATCCCAAGCTGGACGAGTACCTCGCTATTCCAAATATTGACATACAGGTTGGCCCACGTCTAAGAATTGGGGGTACCCTTAATGCTGTCGCCCCAATTGAAGCAGAAAACTGCTTTGCTATTGGATTCCTGGGAGACGACCACTTGCCACGCACTAAGGGATGGGATGATCGGTTCCTTACAACGTTGGAAAAGGCTGGAGTAGGCATCACCTGGGGCAATGACCTTTACCACGGCGCAAACTTACCAACTGCGGTAGCCATGACTTCAAATATTGTCAGTACTCTTGGTTACTTTGTTATGCCGGGAGGGATACACCTATTTCTAGATAACTTCTGGCTAGCAATAGGTCGTGGGCTAGACAGCGCGCACTACCTAGATGATGTTGTTATTGAGCACATCCACCCATTTTTTGGAAAAGCAGCACACGATACAACTTACACTGAAGCAAATGACTTAAAAGTGTCCAATGCCGATGAACTGACTTTTAACAACTATGTTGCTACCCAATTACAAGCTGATCTGCAGAAATTGAGAACCTTAAAATGAGAGAAGATAGGTTTTTCCCGTTAGGCACTATCCCAGAGTATTGTACTGCCGAGTGGTATTTAGACCGCGAGATCGCACCACATGTTGACCAAGAAATGCACCGACCTCGCTTAAACACCGCGGCACAATTTGTAATGACCGTATGGTCACCAGAGCTGACTGTTGTTGACCTAGGTTCTGGTGATGGTGGGCTCTTATCACTTCTAACAGAAGTCCCCAAAGCTCAAAAATGGGGGTATGACCTACAACCATCAAATGTGGCTGGAGCAGTAAATCGAGATCAGGATGTTCGCTACGGTAGTGTATTCGATCCTATTGATTGGGCGGATATCGCTATTGCCACAGAGATGATTGAACATCTAGCAGGACCACACCAGTTTGTAAATATGGTTAGTCAGAAGAGCAAATACCTAATTGCTAGTTCTCCTTGGACAGAAAGTGTCAACAACCACTACGAATATCATGCTTGGGCATGGGATGTAGAAGGATACGCTCGTATGCTTGAATCCAACGGGTGGAGAGTTGTACGGCACGAAACGCCTGGTAATTTCCAAGTAGCACTATGCGAATCGGTAAACGTATGAAAAAAGCTCTAATTACTGGATACGCCGGGTTTGTTGGACGGCATTTTGTTGAAAAACTTGAAGGTTCATATGATCTAACTTTAATTGACATTAAAGATGGAAACGATTGTAGAGATTTCTTTAAAGTAGACGACACCAAATTTAATTTAGTAATTCATTTGGCCGCAATTGTAGGTGGAAGAGCCACAATAGAAGGCAACCCGCTGAAGGTAGCAACTGACCTTGCTATTGACTCCGACATGTTTCAGTGGGCTCTACGCACACGCCCAGACAGAACGGTGTACTACTCTTCTTCAGCTGCCTACCCAACGGCATACCAAACCCATACTATGAAGTATGCTCTCCACGAAAATCACATTGATCTGGACTCTGTTATGTCACCGGATCTAACCTACGGATGGGCAAAGCTCACAGGAGAGACCTTGGCTAAATACGCCAGTAACGAAGGTCTTCGTGTTCATGTTTTCCGCCCGTTCTCTGGATACGGGGAAGACCAAGATCTGGATTACCCGTTCCCTTCATTTATTGCGCGAGGAAAGCGTAAAGATAACCCATTTGAAATTTGGGGTACTGGAGAACAGGTGCGGGATTTTATACATATTGATGATGTAGTTAACGCTACTTTAGAAGCAGTTAAGCAAGACATACAAGGCCCCGTCAATCTAGGGTGTGGGAGAGCAACAAGTTTTAATGAACTTGCTAGCTTGGTAGCAAAAGAAGCTGGGTACATACCAGCTATTACTCATATATTGGGCGCACCTGAAGGGGTGTCATACCGAGTATGCGATCCTTCAAAGCTTTTTACGTTCTATATCCCCAAGATATCCCTAGAAGAAGGCATACGACGAGCTATTCGTTCCTGAAAGCTGAAGTTTCAGCCGGATGGTGCGTCCGGTTGACGCAAGGTGTCTTATAAACACCCGTAGACGGGTTCAACTCCCGTATCCGGCACTGTTATAATTGATAACATGGTTGTTACTTACACTATCAGCACTCCAATGATGCACGATGCACGTAGCATTGCTATGCGCCGTGCTACGGCAGAGGGCTGGGGTAGAGTGTCAGTAACTAACGTAAAGCAAGTTGGCGCACAAGCTTACGAAGTTACTTTGATAGTTTCTAAGTACTCATGAGCGACGAAAAGCAGTGTGATACCTCGACACAGTGTGTTTACTGTGGTGGTCAGCTGGTTCCAGAACATGCACACTATAAGTGTAAAGATTGTGGTAGACGTGACGCATGCTGTGAAGGAGTATATTGATTAAAAAGCTATTTGGAAGAGTCATAAGTGTCTCAAAATGGTCTTTAATAGTTTTATCAATATTCCCAGTTAGCTCTGCTAAAGCAGAACCAGTGACTTACACCGTAACAGGGGCTAACGATCTGTGGTTCACGTACACAGAACCTTCTGATTTCAAGGTACGTACTTATGCATGGCAGTACGGTATTGACTCGATGCTATGGCTATACGACGCGCAAGATAACCTAATTGCTCAAAACGACGACTTCTTTGGTTTGGATTCATGGATTGAAGTACCCGTACAACCAGGTACGTACAGGTTGCGTACTGGGGTATGCTGTGGAGATCCAAACAGGTGGTATGGTACTAGCTATACTGTAGAGCTAAACACCACCCCAACGAACACTCCTGAGACGACAACGACATGGCCGGAAACTACAACATCCACAACTTCAACGACGACGAGTACTACCACTGCCCCAACAACGACTGTGCCTGTCACGGAACCCCCGGTTACTACGAGCACCTCAACGTCTACGGAGGCCCCGACCACTACGGAAATGCCGACCACTACGGAAATACCGACGACCACGGAAATACCGACCACTACGGAAATACCGACAGCGCCCAGTATTCCCATTGTGATTCCCCCGACTCTCCCTTCTACTACCACTACTACCACTACAACAACGGTCGTCTCAACGTCTACGAGCACCTCCATACCGGAGTCAACCAGTTCGTCTACCAGCACGCCCACAACAACGACTGTGCCTGTGGAGAATGGCCCTCAGGTATCTGAGGAAGAGCTACTAAATCTCTCAGACGAGGAACTCACCGATCTAGTAGAATCTATAGAGATAAGTGAACTAACTGAGGAAGCAATTGCCGCTGTATTCAGCGAAGAAGTACTTAGCGAACTATCTGTAGACCAGGTAGAAGCACTAATTGACGCAATTGAGCCCGAAACATTGTCTGATGAACAAGCTTTAATACTGTCTGAGGCTTTAACTAACGCCCCAGATAGCGTAAAAGAAGAGTTTGAATCTGAAATAGATGTTTTTGGTGGCCAGTTTGACACATACGTACCCATTGGTTCTACGGTGTCCGTAGGCGCACGACGAGTAGTAGTTGCTGCTGCGGCAGCAAGTTTTGCAATGCCAACCCCCACTAGCTCAAGGAAAGTTAGATGATTAAGAAATTCTTTAAAGAAACGTCTTCGCTGTCATGGACATTGGGTGGAACAGCCCTAGTATTAATTACATTAAGTGGGCCCACAAAAGCAATAGGTTTATGGATATCCGGTGTATCATTAATTATCCACTTTCTCGGTGTCTTTTTTACAAAAGAAATGGAGTCTGAGGAATGAAAAAAGCTGTATTATTATTAGCAACATTACTGGCTCTATCGGCCTGTTCGGACAGATATAGGAACCCTGCAGATGACCCAAGAAACCAATCAACGACAGTTGTACCAGCCCCGTAAGCGCTTATCTCCAGAAGATCTAGAGGCACGAACCAGAGCGGTGGTTATTATGACACTTGCCGGAGTACTTCTATTCAGTGTATGCGCTTTACTATATTCATTAATCTTTGTGTATCAACCTGCGGAGCAGAGTCCAAATGATGCGGCATTTCTTAAAATACTTGAGCCTCTCATGTTTAGCATTGGCGGCGCCCTTACTGGCTTGGCTGCTGGGCGTGCTATGTCTTCTGGTAAAAAAGAGGATAGCGAGTAATGGAGCCGGTGTACATACCAATTGTGGTCGCTTTAATAGGTGGGCCCGTAATGTGGTTCCTCCATCGGTTTGATAAGCGAAACACCGAGCAGCACGGACAGAACATGAAGGTCTTAGAGAGAATAGAGCATAAGCAAGACCGCATGGACGGTAAGGTAGACCGCCTTGATGAGAAGGTAGATCGGTTAGACGGGCGGGTAACTAATCTAGAGGCAGTAAAAACACGAAAGAAAAGTGTATAATTATTAACACGGAGTCCGATTGGGGTGGGCTATCTGAGGATGGCCCACCCCACATTCTTAGGCTAAAATGGAACCATGACTAATACAGTTAACTATTCCGTATCTAAGGGCCTGCCGTGGGAGCGCTTAATCATAGTGCGTGATCAACGTACTCATAGAATTATTTTTCCTACATCAGCACGCGGCAGCATCAAGACAAGTACTACTGGCCGCAAAGAATTCAATGTAACCCTTACAGCAGAAGGTGGCATACTACTTGGATTAACCGAGGAAGACACCACAGGTCTACCGAACGGTAACTTAGAGTACGATGTTTTGGCAACTTATCCAAGAAAAGCTCCATATTCAGGAGCTAGCAAAGAGGTAACCAGACCTGTTGCTCGGGGTACAATTACTGTTACAGGGTTGGAGAATATTACTCCATTGGAGGATACGCAGGCTATGGAAATTAGGTTTAAACAGCGTGTGGACTTCCGTAGAACCTTTACCTGGAGGGACGGCGCAGGTGCAATTATTTCAGTGCAAGATGCCTTTATGCAGGCAAAAGACTCCTCTGGGACTACTGTACTTGACCTTCGATGGTATTCGTCTACACCGTCCGAAGCAACAGTTATTGGGTTAACTGGTAACAGACGTGGTTACCTGGCTCCCTCAACTGGGGCAACTCTAGAGATGCACGTATCTGATAAAAACACCATCTCAGCAGGTATCTACCCATTTGACATGTTCGTTCAAGACTCCGCAGGAGACTGGGACTGTTTGGCTTCCGGAACAGTCGTCGTTGAGGCTGCCGTATCAACGTACCCAACATGAGCACCGTAGAGGTAACAAAGTCACCAAACAAGTTTGTTACCGTTACAAAAACCCAAAACATATCGACAATCTCCCAACCGGTTGATCGAGTAGTTGAAATCCGTGATACAAACCAGATTGCTATTCCAATTTTTAATTACACCCATACACAAACTGCTGCGTCAGCAACGTGGGTTATACAACACCTACTTAATTATCTCCCAGCGGTAACCACGGTTACAACTGAAAAACAAGTCGTATTTGGGGATGTGCGCTATACTGGGGATAAGCAAATCACGGTATACTTTTCAGTTCCTTTTAGTGGATACGCCTATCTGTCCTAGGAGATCTCATGGCGACTAAGTTTTTAAATAACGTAGACCTCAGCCAGAACCAGCTGATTAACGCCAGGTTTGAAGTCATTGCCGGTCCTGGTGACCCATCAAGTGACAACTTCGAAGGTCGTCTGATTTACAACAGTACTGAAGATGTAATCAAGGTATACACCGGCAGTGCCTGGCGTAAGATGATTCACAACGTTTCTTCGGGTGGATCGTACTCGGGTTCGCTAAGTATCACCGAAGCTAACGGTACTGTAACCATCACCCCCAACCTAGCTACGCAAAGCGTTGCTGGTGTTATGTCTGCAAGTGACAAAACCAAGCTAGATGGTATTGAGGCTGGGGCAACCGCGGACCTCACCGCTTCAGAGATCCTAACCCTGCTACTTACAGTTGACGGAGCCAGCAGCGCTCTTGACGCCGATCTTCTTGATGGTAGCCACGGATCACATTATCTAGATCGTACCAATCACACTGGAACTCAAGCGGCTTCCACTATTTCTGACCTGGCTACCACGGTCAAGGCGTACCGTCTTGATGAGTTTGCAGCACCAACAAGCCCTGTTGCCTTTAACAACCAAAAGATTACTGGACTTGGTACACCAGCTGCCGACACTGATGCTGCTACTAAGGGGTATGTAGACGCAGCCCGATCTGGTTTAGACGTTAAGCAATCGGTTCGCGCGGCGACTACAGCATCTGTAACTCTGGCCAGTGATCTTGAGGCTGGGGATACCCTTGATGGTATAACTCTTGTTGCTGGTGACCGTATTTTGGTAAAAGACCAGAGTACGGCTTCAGAAAACGGCATCTACACGGTTAACGCTTCGGGTGCTCCAACTAGAGCGACCGATGCGGATAGCGATGCGGAAGTTACGGCTGGCATGTTCACCTTCGTTGAAGAAGGTACCGTAAACGCAGACTCCGGCTGGGTACTCACTACTAACAACCCAATTACTGTCGGTTCAACCAACTTGGCGTTTGCCCAGTTCTCTGGTGCTGGCCAGGTAGTTGCTGGTGACGGACTTACTAAGTCCGGTAACACACTAAACGTAGGTGCTGGAACTGGTATCACGGTAAACGCCGACACCGTTCAAATTTCAGCAGCTTATTCTGGTCAAGCAACCATTACAACCCTAGGAACCATCACCTCTGGTACATGGAATGGTACTGACATTGCCGTAGCTGACGGTGGTACTGGGGCTTCGACTGCAGCTGATGCACGTTTTAACCTTGGAGCAACAGTTTCAAGTGCTAGCGTTTCTCTAGCTCAAAAGTACACCACTACAATTGGTAATACCAACGCTACTGATTTTACGGTTACCCATAGCCTAAACACCCGAGATGTAGCCGTAACTGTCAGGGAAGTTGCGTCGCCTTACGCGGTAGTTTACGCTGACGTAGAATGCGCGACTGTAAACGCCATTACGGTTAAGTTTGCAAGCGCCCTAACTAGCACTCAATACCAGGTAACAGTCGTAGGCTAATACACAAAAGGCAACAACAGATGGCTAACTTTCTAAAGTCCCTCTTTGTTAAGGGGGTTGAAATTGATACAGCTGGTGCAGCCAATGGTAACGTTCTTTCGTATAACGGTACTAAGTTTGTTCCTGCTACACCAGGTTCAGGATCGTTAGCCCTCGATGACCTTTCTGACGTAACGGTATCTTCTCCCAACTCTGGTGAGTTTCTTAAGTACAATGGTTCTGCATGGGTAAATGACCCCATTGACCTTGGAACCGACACAACAGGTAACTACATGTCTGGGGTGTCAGCAGGTACAGGCATTAGTGTGACCCATACCCCCGGTGAAGGCTCAACTGCTACTATTGCTGTTGATTCTACTTACACGGGGTTTGTTCCTACTGGAACTGTGGTGCAGTACGCAGGCCTTTCTGCACCTTCTGGATGGTTGATTTGTGATGGCACGGCCGTATCTAGAACAACATATTCAAACCTGTGGATCGCATTGGGGGAAACCTCTTCCGTGTGGGGGCAAGGAAACGGGAGCACGACCTTCAATCTGCCCGACATGACCTCCAGACTCCCATATGGTGGGAACTCAGGAGCAGTATCACCAACTGTCACGACAATAACAGCCAACACTGATCATAGTCACAATGCTAATTCTGGGTGGGAGAATTCTAACCACTCTCATACGATTAGCGCGAGTTCAGGCAACAACTCCACTAACCACAACCACTCAATCACATCTAACGCGGGCAACGTAAACGCTGATCATTCCCACAACTGGGGTAACAACACGGGTAATGTGAGTAACGGCCATACTCACAACTACACTGGTAATGCTGGCGCTACTAAAACTACAGCTGACATCAACCAAAACCACTACCACTACGTCGGTGGAACCACGTCAGGGATTAGTACTAACCACCAACATCCAATTACCTCAAACGCTGGTAACCAGTCGCAGAACCACAATCACATTATTGGTGCCACGGCTGGTATCCAGACGGGGAACCACGACCATACGATTACTATAGCATCGACAAGTTCAATGACACATTCACACACCTTGACGGCAACTCAATTCATCTACATCATTAAGGCATGATTATGGACAGAAAAGTAGAACGGCTTAGAGATCATCCAGTACATCGAGGAGGAGTAGGCTTCTATCACAAAGACTTATCTACAACGTCGACTGGATTCTTTGCTTTATCTGGAGCAAGACTAAACCCAGAGGTAGCTGTTGACCCAAGTGGTGTATGGGTTCGTTGCGATAGTGCATCGTATGGTCCGTACGGCTATCATCGTTGGGATGCGGAGTTAGAAATCTGCAACTGTGGACGTACAGATGAACCAGATCCATCGTTTGGACATCACGAGATCGTACTAGCGAATATCAACTTCGTATTTTCTGTGATAAGTGCAGTCCCCCACGGTTATGTACTCTACTTCGAACTAAAGAACGAGGTAGATGAAGAAACGTGTATTAGGCAGAGACATTCAGATTGTGCTAGATCTTTGCAAGAAATCTTTAGACTAATGCTTGAGTGGGACTACGCTTATACGGAGCTAAACAACAGAGAAGAAGTAGCAACATCTTGTCACGGGATCGTCGGGTACCTAGACATCCCAGAAGATATTAAGTCATGGCTATTGTCTGCTCTACCAGACGAGAAAGTGTCTAAGTTCATCAAGGGAGATCCTAACGCAACAACTCCAGCGGATAGAACGGAGGTACCTGATCTAGCTTCGGAGTTTAACGAGTGGGTGTGTGAGAAGATTCTACAGTCTAAGCCAATTGGAGGGTACAAGTGATCAAGTTTGAGTGGCCAGCAGGTCGTAGTGGTGGGATTCTAGTAGCAGACAATGCTCTAGACGAACAAGTATGTCGTGAGTTTCTTAATTACGCTTCTTCCGTGATTGACGTTATCGGACACCAAGGTAAGACAATAAGCGGTGTTAGACTAGATCACAAGAACTCAACAGACATGGTGATTTCACACATTTCGATCCAAGAAGAGCATCAAATGACTGTACAGCCTATGCTACGGATGTTTGAAGGTGAAGTGATAAGAGCTATTGCAACATGTGTATCTCATTACAGACATCAGATCAGAGCTCTATGGGAGTGGACAGATATCGTCGATTCAGGTTTTCAAGTGCAACGATATAAGACGTGTGATGGGTACTATCGAGAACACTATGATTCAGCGCCATGGGTCTCACAGACAGCTAATAGAGTTCTATCTGCAGTCGTCTATCTGAACACTGTCGAGTCTGGGGGAGAGACAGAGTTTCCTCTACACAAGGTTGCAGTGAATCCGGTAGTCGGAAGAATATGTCTATTCCCTTCAAACTATACTCATCCGCATATGGGTAACCCGACATATTCGCAGGACAAGTGGATCATTAGTACATTCTTAAGTAGTCATCCATACGGTACACCTACGAACTTTCAGACGATAGAAGATCTACATTCGACTCATCACCACGATCACAGTCATATTGGAATCTAACTAAACAAGGAGAATAAAATGTCCGATGTACAGATTGACGTTAACACCGTAATCGAGTCACTAACAACGCAGATTGCACAGCAGGCTCAGCGTATAGCCATCTTAGAGGCTACAATTAATGCTATCCAAAAGGCCAAGCAGGAGGTCCCCGATGTTTCTGACAAAGCAAAATAAAGCCCTAATTGCATCCTACGCTCGTAGCGTTCTTGGCGCAGGTGTAGCTACTTACACCGCTACCCAGGACTGGAAGCTAACCCTAAACGCTCTTTGGGCCGCTGCCATTCCAGTTGTAATGCGCTTCATCAACCCCAAGGACGCTGCCTTTGGCAAGGGGGCCGAGTGATTTACCCCTACATTAAACTGGTACTTCCCTCAGCCCTAGCAAACCACAAGAACGGCCAGCTCCCCCAAGAGCTGCTTGCCAAGGTGAAAACTGGTGGGTTGATGTACAAACCTGCCGCTGAGCAGTTCAATAAGATGTACGATGCAGCTCTTGCTGCCGGTCACAAGCTCAAGAACGTCGGTGACTACCGCTCGTTCCAGGGTCAGCTGAACATGTTCATGGACCGGTACACCACTACTGACCAGGGACGTAAGCCCCAGGTTACCCGCCAGTACGAAGGCAAGACCTGGTACCTCAAGCCCGGTAAGGCTCCCAGCGCTGCACCAGATCCCACTGGTAAGAAGGGTTCCAACCACGGTTGGGGCCTTGCCATTGACCTTGGTTACGAGGCTGGTGGCAAGCTTCAGTCCATGGGCGGAGCTTGCTTTGAGTGGATGTGCGCCAACGCCCCTAAGTGGGGTTTCTACCTTCAGACTGGTGACAAGAACTCCAAGGAGTTTGAGTCCTGGCACTGGCAGTACTGTCTTGGTGATAAGACCCCAGACGGCTCTGTAGCAGCTCCAGTAGAGGCTCTAGTACCTTCTGGTGGTTCTCCAGAGGCGGGCCCCATGAAGTTTGACTATCCTGGCACCCCAATCAAACGTGGCTCTAAGGGCCCAGCTGCCGCTCTTGTACAGGCCATTATTGGTGCTACCCCTGACGGGGACTTTGGCCCCCGCTCAGAACAGTCTCTAAAGGCATGGCAGACCGCTAACGGCCTAAAAGTAGACGGTGTAGTCGGGCCTGTAACATGGAAGAAGATGTTTGGCTGATAGGAGCCTCAAATGGCAGTTAGAATACAAATGCGGCGTGGTACCACTCAACAGTGGGCTGCAGCATCCCCCGAATACGCTACATTGGCAGCTGGTGAGATTGGTGTAGACACTACATCAAAACAGCTAAAAGTTGGAGATGGCTCCACTCCATGGGCGTCTTTGCCTTTTTTTAACTCAGGAACAATAACTGGGGTAACAGCTGGCACTGGGTTAACGGGTGGTGGGACTTCAGGAGTCGTCACACTCACTGTAGCTACGTCTGGGTCTACTGGTTTAATTACCAGAGGTACGTTAACAACCAAGGGTGATGTACTGGTTGCCTCAGCTGCAAACACACCAACAAGACAACCAGTTGGTACAAATGGTCAAATGCTAGCAGCTGATTCGACTCAAACTACTGGTTTAACATGGGTTAACGGGGCAACACTTGCTGGATTGGAAACACTAACAAACAAAACTTTATCAAGCCCCACTATTTCCGGTGGCACAGTAGCCGCTGCTACGGTTACAAACCCAACTGTTACTACTGGTACATTTACATCGCCAGCCTTAGTAACACCAGTATTTACTTCTCCAATAGAATCATGGAATGTTGTTGGCTCAGCACCATCGTCTACCCAAAACATAGACATTAAAACTTCATCTGCGTGGGTGTATACCAGCAATGCAACAGTAAACACTGTTCTTAATATACGTGGAGATGGTTCGACAACTCTCAACTCTATGCTTTCAAATAACCAAAGCATCACAGTTGCGGTAGGTGTAACAAACGGTTCTACACCGTACTACCCAACATCGGTAACTATTGATGGTTCATCAGTTACACCTAAATGGCAAGGCGGTACAGCACCTACAGCTGGTAGCGCAAACAGCGTAGATATTTACGCTTACACTATCATTAAAACCGCTACTAATACATACACGGTGTTTGCCTCACAGACTAAGTTTGCGTAATGCCCCTAGTATCCACCTTTTCTTCTGGGTCTTCACGATCCCTAGGTCTTGGCAGTGGTATAAGACCGGGAGCCCCAACAATAACTGGTATTGCATATTTGAATGGTACTACCGGTGGACGATTAGAGGTGTCGTTTACTGCTGGTACGGTTGGTACAACAGCCACAACTGACTATCAATACTCAATAGACAACGGTTCAACGTGGGTAACTAGATCTGGCACTGCATCTCCAGTAGTTATTACTGGATTAACAAACGGTACAAGCTATACAATAAGGCTACGTGCTGTTAACTCAATTGGAGCCTCCGAACAATCCAACTCTACGATTGGTCGTCCAGTTGCCCTACCCGGTGCACCGACAGTTACTGTTACAGAACATGCTACTGATAATGGTAAACTAAGCGTTGCTGTCACGGCAGGAACTGCTGGTACTGACAACCTAAACGGTAGCACCCCGTATGAGTACAGTTTGAACTCTGGAGGTACTTGGACTGGTGTGTCATCTGCTAACTTTACGATAAGTGGGTTAGCTGATGAAGCTTCTTATACTGTAACTGTGCGAGCGATTACAACAAATAATGACAGATCTACAAATGGTAGTGGTACCGGATCAACAAAGGCAATTGCCCCAGTTGTCCCACAACCGTCAGTTTCTATTAATGGTACAACTGTCACAGTTTCATGGGGTGCAATAACAGACGCTCATAGTGGTGTTGCATCAGCAACTCTTCATGAACTATTTTTTGGAAGTTCCAGCGGATTTGTTTCCGGATCAAGCTATGTAATACCGTCTAATAAGTGGTCTGGTTCTTCAACTACATTCACAACACCCTCCAATAGACGCGCTACACCAGGAGGAGAATCTTGGCTAGTTGTGTATTATATAGTTGCTACTGACAATGTAGGTAAGTCAGGTCAAGGACCAGGTTCTGTTACTAGATGGACTAAACCTCTCGGTACTTTCTACGTAAAAGCAAAAGGGTGGGGAACCTGGGGGAGCAGCAGTGGTTGGAGAAACGATCCTCAAAGTCTCGTTTCTGTATTATCTGGGTGGCTCAACACTACCTATGGATATCAGTACGGCTATTGGTTCTATGGTTCAAGCGTTAGTGATGTAACAAAGGGATTTATCCCTGATAGTGCAACTTTTCGCACACTTAGAGGAACAGCGGATGGTTGTTCAGGAGCTGTTGTTGCTTTTGCAACACACAACTATGCGTCACCACCTGCTGGCGCACCTGTCAACGACACAGCCTATTGGACAACTGGAACATCACAAACGCAAGGCAACGCGAGAGAGTTTACACTAACCTCGGGAACACGTGGTCGCATGGCAGTTGATAGTGACTTTGGAATGTTTATGTATCCTGGAAATGCTGATGGTAGTATAAACGGAACAGCTGCTACTACCTGTTCCAATGGAACTACTTATCGTGTTTTTAATTCACCTTGGGGTGATGCAGACTCTGGCAGACTAACAATAGTATTCAACTAAGGAGTATCTCATGGCTAATGAGCCCATGGACCCGGAGACAAAACAGAGACTTAATGCTTTAAAGAAAAGAAAAAGACTAGGTACTAGTCTAGAAGAGATTCTTGAGAAAAGTGAGGAGTCTGAAGTCCTTGCTAAAACGTTGTTTACAGACACAAGCTTAGACGACTTAGACGAATCAAACACAGACGAATCAAACACAAGCTTCGACGACTTAGACGAATTATGCAAAGAATTAGCTAGTAGAATGACTAGAGAACTTGATGAAATAGTTGAGTTTGGCCAAGCTGAGGAGTACGCTGAAGGTACGTCTTTAATGAGCACAAGAGTTAAAAGTATGAAGTTTATGGCTATGTTTGAAAAAGTCACATGTGACCAAATTAAAACTATTAACGATTGGGAAACACTTGTAAAAGATGAAGACATACCCAGGATTGCTCAAGAACTAGGGTTAGAGGGAACATTAGAAGTTGTATTTTGGAAGTGGGGGTCAGTTTATCATTACGGACCAGGTGAAAACTTTCCTTATACAGAATTTTATCTATGTAAATCAGGGCGAGTAGCTTCAATAGGTCGTAAGATACTGGATTGGGAAAGAGACTACGGCTTTTCCCGAATAGATGCAGGTTCACCACCGGGTGATGTAGCAGAGCGTAAAAAGACAAAACAAGCTAGAGAAGAGTTTATTGATATGGCATCACAATATGGTGTAAACGTTCGTTCAAGAAAGAGAAGTTAGCAAGTTGATAATATTTACTATTCTAATAATAATCTTGTCTTTATACATGCTGCTTAGAGACACCTTAAATAGACTGCAGTCTATAGGCCCTGTTTATTGGATAACACGAGATAACACACCTAAAAAAACACCATTGTTGTCTATTGGATTTATGCGGCAGACTAACTTTCCTTGGAAAGTAGGTAAGGGTTTACAGGTAAGTATTGGTAGGTATTCGTTTCAATTTGGTATTTGTAAAAAATCAAACCATTATGATGAAACTGAGGGTATCCTAGGTGCCCTAGGTGGTAGGTACTTAGATACTTCAACAAGTGACATACGGGAGTGGTGATGTTTTTTAAACGAGAACAAAAACCCCAGACACACAAAAAGCTAGCACGAATTGAAAAAATGGACACCCCATCCATCATTAATTGGATGGATCTCACGATCATGAATCTTGGTCAAACATTTGACAGCTGGCGGTATAGCGACCTTCCAGAAGAAGAGGTTGCGCAACATTTAGATATTATTAATGCTCTCTGGGATGAACTTTTGATTAGAAAAACTAGTTTAAACAATAAATAGTGTATTATTGAGCGTACAGGAGACAACTAATGGTAAATTTAAACAGAAAAACAGACAAGGTAAACCCTCTCCCGAATCGTAAGGCTTTGCTTCGTGGTAACGGGCAAGATCGTAAATACCTGCACGATCTGGTTAACAGTATTAACCACCTTGGTTATGACTTCGGGGCTGTGTCACCCATAATTTCTGGTGAAATAGAAGATTATGGTTACTTAGTAAGTTTGCCAGATCTATTTTACTTGATCGATCGAATTTCTGAGTCTATTGGAATGCCTAAGAAACCGCTGGACATTCCTAGTCAGGGAAGCCTCTTCACAGAGGAAGTATAATTAAGCATGCAGCAAGTGGCAGAAGAGGGGTCAATACCAGAAGACATTGAAGCTCTTGAGCTTGATGAAACATCTCAAGAGTTTATTGACCAACTTGTTATGAAATTAATCTTATTTACAGAAGAATTTTGTAACGTAACTTTCTTCCCGTACCAAATACCGATTGCTTATAGGATGATCGAGTCAATAGTTATTGGAGATGGTGAAGAAATAACACTAATTGCTACTCGTCAATCAGGTAAATCTGAAGTTCTATCAAATGTCCTTGCGTCTATGATGGTGATTCTTCCAAAATTGTCCAAGGTCTACCCAACATGGTTGGGTAAGTTTGAAAGGGGGTTTTGGTGTGGAGTGTTCGCGCCCGTTGAGGACCAGGCTGACACGGTGTTCAGTCGTATTGTTAGTAAACTCACTAGTGACCACGCACTGGATTTTCTCCTTGATCCTGAGATTGACGACAAAGCCACATCCGGAGGATCTAGAGGAAAAGGACGAATAATAAGTCTTAAGCATTCTGGGTCTTTTTGTCGTATGCAGACCTGTAACCCTAAAGCAAAGATTGAATCTAAAACGTATCACTTTGTTCTAGTAGATGAGGCCCAAGAGGCTGACGAGTTCATGATAACCAAGTCAATAAAGCCAATGTTGGCGTTCAACAACGGAAGTATTGCGCTTACTGGCACCGCAACCCGTAATAAATCTTATTTTTACAAAATGATACAATTCAATAGACGACGGGATGTTAACTCCCGTCGTAACCACCGTCAGTGTCACTTTGAGTACGATTGGAAAACAGCCGCAAAGTATAATGACAACTATGCAAAATTCATATCTAAAGAAAAAATAAGAATTGGAGAAGATTCGGACGAGTTTCAGATGTCCTACTGCAATAAATGGATTCTTGAAAAAGGAATGTTTGTTTCAGATGAGCGTCTATCACGCATGTACGACCAGTCAATGGGCCTCGTAAAGCAGTGGTGGAGAACTCCGGTTGTTGTTGGTATTGACGTAGCTAGATCAAACGACTCTACTGTAGTGACAGTCTGTTGGGTTGATTGGGATCACCCTGACGGATTTGGGTTCTACGAACACCGAGTCCTAAACTGGTTGGAGATTAATAATGAAGAATGGGAATCCCAGTATTTTGAGATTATTGACTTTCTTCGCAATTATAATGTGTACAGAATTGGTGTTGATGCCCAAGGTGTTGGCGGTGCTGTAGCAGAGAGGTTGCAAATTTTGCTTCCAAAAATTGAGGTCCTTTCTGTCACCTCAGACGCCAAAAACCAAAACGAACGTTGGGTTCATCTGACTGAACTTATACAACGTGACCAACTCATTATCCCTGGCCACTCAAAAGCACGACGTACACGATCATGGAAACGCTTTAATCAACAAATGTCAGACCTAGAGAAAGTATACCGAGGGCCCTATTTATTAGCCTCAGCACCAGACGAAAAGGGAGCTTTTGACGACTATCCAGATTCCTTGGCTATCGCATGCGCCATGTCTGTGGCTGACACCATGCCAATGGTGACCGTATCCGAGAGTCCGTTTTTCAGATAAGAGCATAAAAACGTGGTAATCTAAATATATACACATCCATTCCAACAGGAGGATAACCTATGGCTGTAGCCCCCGCCCCAATGTTCCCAGAAAAAGGTGAACCACAATTTGAGAGAGCGCTTGCTCCCAGCATTCCCATGAACCGTGGTCCACTCCGCTTTGAGGAAGGCGTAGCAACTGACACCGACGTTCCCATGGACTTTAGCATTGGCGCCTACCAGGACACCGCCCCTTCGCCAATGCGGGTGAACCATAACAACCCCGAGATGTTTTACAAGTACCCTGAGGAGACCATGCGTGAGCGTGCCCACGTTGGCTCAGCTACCTGGATTGAAGCCCCTGACCACCTCCAAGAGTTCGTTATGGGTTCAATGGCAGGCGACGGCATGCCTCAGTTTGAGTACTCCTATAACACAGGTGGGCACATGAATCTGCCCAACAAGACGGTTGTTTCTGGCTGAGATCTGATACAGTAGTGCTCCACCAAAAAGGAGCACTTATGAATATCCTGCAGATTGCAGCAGCACTCAAATACCTTCAGCGCGTAACAGCTCGTGGAGTTGAGGAAGAGCAGGAACTCTACGCACTAATACAATCACTTTCAAATGCGTTGCCTAACGCAAAACCTGTGTATACTACGAGTGGCACAACTGCCGCATAACCACACTCTCAAGCAGAGTGGTATCACAAGGAGTATTAGATGTCAGATTCCAACGGTCTTATCAAAGACTTAATGGAGCGTCATACGGGCTCTATGAAACAAAAGTGCTCGTACACGCGCATCAAAGAAAACCTTCCAGCTGATGAAGCTGAGGCTGTAGAAAACGCAGAAAAGGCAATAAAAACGGACTCCGGTAATGGTAGAGCAAAGATTTACTCTTGCACTTGGTTGTCTGAAATTCTAACCAAGAATGGTTACCCAGTTAGCTCAAGCACAATTTCTCGTCATATGAACGGGCGGTGTGGCTGTGAGTAACCTTATTAAAGCGTTGACCGTTGCACCTGAATGGCCTGTGGTACAGCCAGGGCCCTCTGTACGAATGCCAAAACTAACGGCAAAAGCATCATCTAACAAAGATGGGTATGAAACCTGTGTGGTTCTACCGGACATGCAAATTGGTTATTTTAGAGCTCGTTCTGGTGAGCTAGAGCCAACACATGACGAAAAAGCAATTGATATTGCGTTTTCGATAGTTAAGAATCTAAACCCAAATCTTGTGGTTTTGGTAGGAGATAATTTGGATTTTCCTGAATTTGGAAAGTACAGATTAAGCAGCGCGTATGCATTGACTACACAGGCGTCCATAGACCGGGCTACAGTACTTTGTGCTCAATTACGCACGGCTGCTCCAAACGCTAAAATAGTTTGGTTAGCTGGAAACCACGAAGAAAGATTGGTGAACTTTGTCCTCGACAACGCAAAAGCAGCGTTCGGCATCAAGCGTGGGAACACCCCTGACTCTTGGCCTGTTCTGTCTATCCCTTATCTCTGCCGTTTCGATGATTATGGGGTGGATTATGTACCGGGCTATCCGGCGGGACAATTTTGGATCAACCAAAAACTTCGAGTCATCCACGGCACAAAAGTACGAAGTAACGGGTCTACAGCGCATGCCTACCTCAACACCGAAAAATCCTCTGTACTTTATGGGCACATCCACCGCCGCGAGTGGGCGGAGCGTTCACGTGACGACTTTGATGGACCCAAAACGATCATGGCCGCATCACCAGGTACGTTGGCCAGATGCGACGGTACGGTACCTTCCACCAAAGGGTCAATAGACTTGGACGGACGGCCAATGACGATTGTTGAGGACTGGCAGCAGGGCATTGGTGTTGTGACTTACCAACCCGGTGAGGGAAACTTTTTCTACGAGCAAATACCGTTTCATAACGGAACAGCATTTTTTAGAGGAAAGTTTTACAATGCACAAAACCAAAAAGTCTAAAAAATCTAAAAAACCAGCTATTCCAAAGCTTGTTTTAATTACATGGCTTGACGCCTTTGATGGCCCTACTGGGTGGGTGGACCCCGCAGAGTACAAGCCCCACCCAGTTCGCCCAATCTCAGTTGGTTGGGTAGTAGAAGATTTTTTAAAAGACCACATTACGTTAATTGGCACATGGTTAGCAGACCGTAACGAGTTAGGTAACAAGACTTATTACAGCAATCCTGCTCATATCCCGTTAGGGATGATACAATCAATAACATACATTGACGTTCCGAGTTCTATAGAACAACTAATCATTAATGATTTAAACACCAGGGGATTTAATGCCGATTGATTTCTGGTCACCAAGTTACAGAGCTTCTTCTAGTGATTTAACTGTTGCAATATCCCCGCTGGGTCTAGTTGAACTTGCTGATGAAGAGTTTGAAGTGCATGGACCTAGGCTAAACCGCTATAGCGCATGTTGGGCATGGTACCTTGGTCACCACTGGTCGTATCGTCGTGAGCAGGGCGAACAGAACATCACACTAAATTACGCTAGAACTTTTGCCGATTACATTACAAACTTTTGTTTTGGTAAGGGCGTACAATGGAAAGTTCCAGAACAGAACGCTGCAATTATCCCTCACCTACTACACAAAGTTTGGGAAGTAGACAACTCTAAGCACAACGTTTTATGGGAAATGGGGCAGCTTGCCGGAGTAACAGGGGACTGCTTTGTCAAAGTTGCTTACGAAGACCCATTTATTGACCCTCTAGGTATCACGGTTGAGGGGCGAATCAGAGTAATACCATTAAACCCCGCTCACTGCTTCCCTGAATACCACCCACATGATCGTGATCGTCTTCTGAGATTTAAGCTCAAATACCGATTCTGGGGGACTTCACCAGAAGGTACACGGCAGGTATACACATTTACTGAAATCCTTACTGATGACAGTATCGAACAATATATCAATGATGAACTAGTGGATCAGTACCCTAACCCGATTGGCCGTGTGCCAGTAGTGCATATTCCAAATATAACTATCACGTCGTCACCTTGGGGTCAATCTGACATTTGGGACATAATCCCACTTAACCGCGAACTAAACGAAAAGATGACCGAAATATCGGACATAATTAACTATCATGCTGCTCCCGTGACAATCATCATTGGTGCTAAGGCAAGCCAGCTAGAGCGTGGACCAAAGAAGGTTTGGGCTGGGTTGCCAAAGGATGCGTCAGTTACAAACCTAGAGTCACGTGGTGACATGGCTGGAGCTCTTCAATACATTCAGTTCCTAAAGCGTGTTATGCACGAAATAACTGGAGTACCGGAGACCGCACTTGGCCAGTTCCAACCAGTGTCTAACACTTCTGGTGTAGCTTTGTCAATTCAATATCAGCCGTTGATGAATCGCTACAACATGAAGAGAATACATTTTACAAAAGGTCTGGAAAAGATTAACGAAATAATCATCCGAACTGCTGCAATTTTCCAACCTGAGCTTCTTATTTACGACCCCTCTAAGGCCGAAGCGCCGGAGGGTGATCAATTGCCACAACTTGACCCAGCCGACCCTTTGACCTACAAAACTCAAGTACACTGGCCAGAACCACTCCCAGTTGATGTTCTTATTAAACTTAACGAAGCTCAGGCAAAGATGGCGATGGGGCTTGAGTCCAAAGAAGGCGCTATGCGTATGTTGGGTGAAGAGTTCCCACGTGAAAAACTTGCTGAGATATTTGAAGAATTGCGAGATGATGCTGTTGATCAAGGAGCGCTTGACATGCTTCGCGCACAGATCAACCAAGCGGTCATGCTCGCCACAGGCTTGCTACCCGGCCCCGAAGGTACCAGCACGGTACCCGCTGGAGGTGCTAATGTAACAAGTGCAGGTTCTCCTGCCCAACCTGGAGGCCCCTTACCGGGAACCCAGGCGACAGGCGGTCCTGTAGAAGGAATGGTAAACAATATAGTTGCAAAGGCATACGGAGCTAGGTTTGCCCAGCGCCGTGTTCCTGACGAAGAATAAATAGTTGTTTTAAATCAGTCATTATCAGCTCAACTAAAAGAGGTTAACTTATGTCAAAATTTGAAGATGGTATTCAGGTTCCCGTAGATCAGGAAGAAACTCCGGCTCCAAAGGTTCAGGAAGAAAAGTACTTCTCTGAAGAGGACATCCAAAAGGTGCGCCAACAGGAGAAGGAGAAGATGTACAAACGTCTAGAAGACGCTGATCATCGCGTCAAGGCACTGGAAGAAAAGCTAAACATTATTAGTAGCGAACGTGAAACGGCAATTAAAGAAGCCTCAGATCGCGCTAAAAAAGAAGCTGAACTCCTTCGTCAACGTGAGATTGAAGAGCTAAGCGCCAAGGAACTCCTCTTAAAGAAGGAGGATGAATGGAGCCAGCGAATCAACCAGGTTGAGCACGAATGGGGCCAGAAGTTTGCCGAACTTGAGAAACAGCGGCAGGCCCAGGATGCCATCCTTGAAAAGGAGCGCTATCTCCAGCAACTAGAGGCTTATCGCCAGAGACGTATCCAGGCGGAGTCAGAAACCATAATTCCAGAGCTGCGCGATCTTATTTCAGGTAATACTGAAGAAGAGATTGAACACAGTATTACCGTACTTCGTGATAGAAGTACTGCTATAATTGAATCAATCCAGCAGGCGAGTCCCCCTCGCTTGAAGGGGGCTCCGGTAACGGCTCCTCCGTCTGGGCCACTGGACAACCAAATGGAATATCAAACGGTTAGCGCGGAGGATATCCGCAACATGCCGATGGATCAATATGTAAAAATGCGTGAAAAGTTACTGTCAGCAACACGGTCTCAGCAACGGGGCCGCTACTAAACCCAAACTAACCACATCCATCGGAGGATATTAATATGGCATTACCCGCACCCGCAGGTGGAGCAATTACAGGTACAGCTACCGGTTCAGTGACCGGTTATACTGACGGTAGTTCCGCTCTATCTCCCGCAATCCAGCAAATTTGGTCAAAGGAAATCCTTTTCCAGGCCATGCCCGTACTTCGGTTTGAACAGTTCGCTGTTAAGAAGACCGAACTCGGTGTCATGCCCGGTTTGACCATCAACTTTATGCGTTACAACAACCTGTCAGTTGATGAGTCAGCAGGAGCAACCCTTAGCGAAGGTACCCGTATGGAGCCCGTCGCTTTGTCCGCAAGCCAGATTCAGATCACCGTTACCGAACATGGTAAGGCTGTCGCCGTCACCGAGCTGCTTCTCAATGCAGCTTTTGATGACGTTATGGCATCAGCTTCGCGCCTACTTGGTCGCCACATGGCTCAGAGCATGGACATCCAGGCTCGCAACACCCTCTACAAGAACGGTGTACCGTTCGGTGGTGGAGCAGCTGTACCTCCAAGCGTTGTGTTTGGTCGTACCGCTGTTGCAGCCCGTGGCTCAATCAGCCCCTACGACGGCGGTGACGTTGGTACCGCTTCTGCCCCCGGTTTCCTCAGCCCCGCGTCCATCAAGGACGCAGTTGAGGTTCTCGCCGGCCAGAACATCCCCCGTTTGGGCGACACTTATGTCTGCTTCGTACACCCAAGTCAGAGCCGCTCACTCCGTGACTGGCCTGAGTTCATCGAAGTCACCAAGTACGCTGCCCCCGGCAACTTCATGCTTGGTGAAATCGGTCGTCTGTACGACGTAGTTTTCATTGAAACCACTCAGGTTAAGAAGGGTCTGGATGCCACTGCTGCTACCTCCCCTCTGTTCGGATTGGGATCAACTTTAGACACCAGCGCTAGCGCTGGCTTCCAGGAAAACCCCAACTCTTTTAACGCCATTATGATCGGTGACAACGCTTTCGGTCACGCAATCAGCCTCCCGGTTGAGCTTCGTGACGGTGGTGTCATTGACTTCGGTCGTGAGCATGGTCTTGCCTGGTACGCCATTTGGGGATTCGGTGTAATCACCCACGAAAGCCGAGTAATTCTAAACACATTCGGTGGCGCAATTTCCTGAACCTAGCGTTCAGATGCTGTAGTATGGTGGGGGATAATTCCCCCACCATATTGCTGTATATGGTAAAACCAAAAGGAGAACACAATGCCTCGTAAAATTACAACCACAACAAATTGGGCAGAACCTGCTGAAGAGCAGGACGAAGTAGTAATTGAAGAGCCCGTTACCGTTTCTAGCACGGACGGAGATTTCGTTAAGGCCCGAGTAAAGGGAACATGGCTCATGATTTGGGGACTAACAAAATTTGACTTTAAGGACGGCAAAACCTACAAGCTTCCAAAAGATCTGTTTAACTACCTTCGTGCAAACGGAAACATTTACGACACTATGGCTTGAGGTGTAAATGCCTTACATAATCCCTAACGCAACTGATGTTGACGGTAATAAATTTATTGCCCTTGATCAAGCGGAACCAGACTCACTTGATTTTGAAATTTTGGGTGATAGGTCGACTGGTGTATTGTCTGGGTGTGCAGTAACTGCCTCAACGTCATCTGGGTTCCTTGCCATCGCTAGTGGTTTTGTAGCCCTTAGAGGAGTAGTATACGAAGTTTTTGGTGATGCTAGTAAACCACTAAACACTGGCCCATCATCTGGGTATAGATTTGATGCTGTTGTTGTTAGATGCACACCCTCAGCAAACACAGCATCTATCACTATTATTGACGGTGTACAAAATGTTACAAACCCAACGTACCCCAAGTCAGCAGCCCGTTTGGTAACTACTGATGGAATTAACACAGCTACGTACATAACAGAAAATGACGTTGTTTTGGCTATGGTGTTCCGTCAAGGAACAACATCCCCGTCAAATGCCAACATTGTTGACAAACGTGTAAACGTCCCATCTACCACAAGCCTCCGTGGAAACGTGGTGCCATCAAACGGCATTGGTTTGGATGGTGATTTTTACTATAAAAACTCTGTTGGCACTAGCTCATCAGGTGTGTACGTTAAGCGTGATGGGGCATGGATTGAGCTTCTTTTAAGTGATGACTCGGGTTCAGTAACACCTATTGGGTCAATCATTATGTGGCCAAGTAACGTCGCTAGCCCTAACCCTGCTAATAAAACGTTTTGGCTAGAGTGTAACGGTCAGTCGGTCTCAAAAGAGTCGTATGCTGAGTTGCACAATCTTTTAGGCGACACTTACGGACCTCAAACAGCTACCCAATTTAGCCTTCCAAACCTGTACTCTGAGACATCAAAATTTGTTACTGGTAACTCTACGGCGGGAGCCATTAGTGGAAGTTCAACAATAACCATCGGTTCGGGCAACTTGCCCAGCCACACTCACAGTCTTGGGTCGCACACCCACACAATTGGTGATCACACGCACAATATTGCCCATGGTCATGGTTCTGGCACCACTGTCAATGGTGGGCAACACAGCCACCAACCCTTGGGTGGTCAAGACGAAACGCCGTCAGAAGGTATTGGGTTTGTTACTAGGCTTGGACAAGCAATTGCTGGAGTTCTATACCCTGGAACTACCGGGTGGTTAAAGGGTTATGTAGTACCTGGGTCAGCTACCGCTGATTTAGTTGCAGATGGGCTAACAGGAATTGTTGGTCAAGGAATGCAGGTACACTACACTCTCAACACCACTGAGCACTCCGGGCACACCCATGTGTTTGCCACTCCTACCCACTCAGGAACAAGTGGTTCCGTTGTAAACCAATTATCTTCAACTGGTGGGCCGTCAGACGCAAACACAGGAACAACTGGTGCTTCAACCCCAATAACCCATTTGCCACCAAATATCAGTATGCGCTGGTTTATAAGAGCAAAATGACAGAAAAACTGCCTAAGCCATCTGGCACTGCCGACCAGATTAAGTTAAGGAAGGTAACCGCTGTTCCGTCTATGCGTGTAGAGCAGCCTGCGTTAAACCAACCTATACAAAAAACCGTCCCAGGCAAGGACTCGGCAGACACTCCGTCATAAGGTAAACTTATACCATGGCAACATTAGCAGACATTGAAAATATTGCAAGAACTTATCTCAGGGATTTCCCTAAGTTCTTTCAAACATCCTTTGATGTTGTCGGAAGAACTTATGATTTAAGCCATATCAACGTCGATTCAGAATCCTTATGGGTTGCCGTCTACACCACTGGATCTGGGTCTGCGTCTGCCTTAAGTGCCTCTCAGTACTCTCTTGATGAGCGCAACGGAATACTGCGTTTAGCTAACACGTATGCGTCAGGGACAAAAGTGCTGGTAGAAGGCTATTACTACGAGTGGGTTACGCCCACTGATCTTTCTTTCTATACCAAAAGAGCTTTAGAAAAGCATCTACATACTATCCACCTCTCTGTTGACCAGTTAGCTGATGTTGTGATTAACACTATCGGTATATCTGCAATTTGTGAGTGTCTGTGGGCGCTGATGACAGAGTATAGCCGAGACATTGACGTCATTACTTCTGAGTCAGTTCATATACCAGCAAGCCAGAGATTTAGAATGGTACAAGGACTACTATCTCAGTGGGAAAGGGAATACGCACGACACGCAGCAAATCTAAACATTGGTTTTGACCGTCTTGAAGTTATGAATTTGCGAAGAGTGTCTAGAACAACCAACAGGCTTGTCCCCCTGTACAAGCAGAAAGAGCTTGGCGACTTCTCCCCTATGGAGCGGCTATGGCCAGAAATTGACGATGGAACTGTTACCCCTGAAACTAAGGGTGATCGACTTCGTGAAGATGTTTATATTGACACAACCCCGCCGTCAGGCGCTACTACTAACGCTTTCCACTAATGAATCTTCATACCGAACTTTCGTTAATAAACAAACACTTTAACAAACGCCACAAAGAGGCTGGGGAAGAATTTGTTGTCTGGTACGAATTTGTTCCTCTCGGAACCTCTGCAGCACTAAACAGTGTTTATGATGACGTGTACGATGAAGCACCATCAGGTATAGGTGGGCGTAAATACAAGCCTGGTGTTATCTTGCCGGTGCTTCTAGTTTCAGAGGCTGAGGATCAACGTAGGTCTATCCCTGAAGGCCGTTTAACTCTAGAGACTATTGACGCTTTTATACCAATAAAAGCTATGCGAGATGCTGGTGTATCACACGTATGGGAATATAGAGAACATCTAAACGATGTGTTTTCCTACGATGGTAGATTCTATTCAGTCTTTGATTACCGGGTTAGAGGGCGTCTAAAAGAGGAAGTATTTGTCCTCTTACAAGGTCAAGAACTGTACGTTGACCAAGAGTTTGTCAACGACGATACATTCCCAACACTCAGCAGTAACAACCTTCCATGGCCTACATCCTTACCTCAAATAGGGTAAAATTAAGATAGTTATGGCGAGCGCCATAGCATCCAACGCCTAGAACTGTAAGGAGACCCAATGATTGGGAATTCTAAATCTGTGTCTTCTGATTTCAGTTCTGACGTTCAAGTATCTAAACCAAAGCCCAGAATGCCATGGGCTGTTCATAGTCTTATTTCTAAACTAGGTGAGTTCCACAATGCTGTGGATAGGGCCGTTGCCGAGTACCAGAAGGAAGTACGCCAAGATGCTGCTGCCGACTGGGGCGACGTAGCCAACACAATAATTGTTGAATTTGATAAAGAAAAAATGGTAGTTAATATTCACTCGCCACACCCCGATGCGACACTGTTGGAGTACGGTACCCCAGAACTACCACCAGCACCTGTTATACGTATGGCTTCCATCCGGGCTCAGGAAAAGTTAGTTCCATTAATTAAAGAAGAACTCTATAAATTAGGACTATCGAGAGGTAGTGGTCATGCCAAATAAGGGGTTCTTGCTTGCAGAAGATGCTGCGGTTAAAAACCGATTTAGCAACTTAACTGTTTCTGATGACAGAGACGCCAACCGAGCAGTTCAGGTGTTCTTTAGGTACCCAGAGGGAGAAACCGAAAAGGCATATCCGTTTATAACTGTTGAAATGGTGGGCATGTCCCACGACACCCGTAGACAGCTGTCTGAAACTACGCTGTATTACAGCAATAGCGTTTCGGCATCAAGTAAGTCTAATTACATTAATTATTACCCATCAGAACTGACCGCATCTGAAATGTCTTCTATGGTTAATAACTCTACTATTTTATCTGTACACTCGTTTATACCAGTTAACCTGGTATATCAAATAACTACTCACACCAGAAGTGCTCTACACGACAGACAACTTTCAAGTAAAATACTCCGCAGAGTAGTGCCCTTTAGGCAGGGCTTTATAGAAATACCTGAAGATGGTACTATTAGAAGGTTTGATTTACTGTCGTGGTCTACGTCTGACTTATTGGACAGAGAATCTGGTTATAGAAAACGCATATTTAGAAAGATGTTTACAATACAAATGAACGCTGAGATAGCTGCAACAGACCTAACACCTGTCAAGAAGGTAGCATCTGTAGTTGGTAATATATATGATAACGATACGGCAATTCACACCCTAACACCCCAAATTTCAGAGGAGTTTTAAATGCCTGAATATAAGAATCCAGGAGTATACGTATCCGAATCGGCATTCTTGCCGAAGGTGCGTAGAGGAGTAACCTCAAGATCAGCGGCTGCCTTCTTTGGTGAAGCACCTCGAGGACCCTCAGCCGCAACCCTAGTGCAGTCATGGTCTGAGTACAAGACACTATATGGTGATCTTTCACAGACCTCTGATCTTGGATTTGCTGTTTACCATTACTTTGCAAACGGTGGTAGAGACGCATGGATCACCAGAGTTATTGGTAGCACTGCTGTAACCGCAACAGCCACAGTTGCCTACTATCCCAATGGTTCTGGTCAAGCATCAGCCTCGTTGTTTACTGCTTCTGCAAAGAGCAAGGGTTCTTGGGGTAACAACCTTACCCTTGAATTCTCAAACGGAAATACCGCAGCCTCGTCAACGGTTATGCCTACATTTAACTTGGTAGTTAAGTTGAGTGGTATAGAAGTAGAGAGATGGAATGATCTGTCTCCAGACATCGCTAGTAGTCGGTACTTTGTTACTATCCTTAATAACTACTCAAGCTACATCACAAACGTTGCCGCTGGTTCAGGAATTGTAGCCAACGCTTACTGGATATATAACTCAGTAGCAACCACGTTTGCAAGTGGTTCAAACGGAAGCGCAGTGCAGGATACCGACTACGTGACGGCCCTTGGCCAGCTTGATTCAGTAGAGGGTGTGTTACTACTTAACGCCGTTAATAAAACTTCAGCAACTGTTATTAACCAGTTCCTTGCAAAGGCAGAATCCCGAGGAAACTCCTTTGTGATTATCGACCCAGACATGACCGCTGTTGATGTGTCTACCATTGGTGGTTCAGTAGTAGGAAGCTACACTAGTTCAAACTACGGAGCTGTGTACTACCCACATCTAACCATGGTTGACCCCTCTAAGACTGGACCGGGAGCAGTTAGGGCAACTGCACCAGGTGGTGCAATCGCTGGAGTGTATGTTCGCACCGAGATTGAGCGCAACGTAGCTAAGAGCCCAGCTGGGTACAACGTTACTGTTCGTAACTCACTGGGCCTTGGTACTTCATTTACCGAAGCTCAAACAGGTACGCTTTACTCAACCTACAACGTTAACGTATTGAAGACTGTTCCTGGTGGTGGAATCATTATCAATGGAGCTCGCACTCTAGACAAGGCAGCTCCTGGTAAGTTCATCTCTGCACGTAGAACTTTAAACTACTTGAAACAAGTTCTTAAAGAAGGTACTGAGTCTGCTGTGTTTGAGCCAAACGACTCTCGACTTTGGGACCAGATTACTGGGTCTGTCTCTGCACTACTTGGGGAGTTCTGGCGCCAAGGTGGTCTTAAGGGCAAGAATGCTTCAGAGGCTTACTACGTAATTTGTGATGCGTCAAACAACACGTCTGTAACCGTTGATAATGGTGAAGTACATATCGAGGTTGGTGTTGCCCTGCAATATCCAGCCGAATTTGTGGTAATAAACCTGTCCCAATGGACCGGTGGTTCAAACGCAACAGAGACACTCTGATAAGGAGAGATGATTAAATGGCACGTTCAGCGAGCACAGATCCGGTAAGGAACTTTAAGTTCCAAGTACAAATTCAACCAACTAGTAACACACGACTCGCTACTGTCCTTAACGGCATTGGAGATCTTGGGTTTGCTGCTATGACTGGTGTTTCAGTCCAGCACCAAATGGTTGGTTACCGTGAGGGTGGCATGAACACCCACACACATAAGCTAGTCGGCCAATCCGACTTTGGACCAGTAACATTCAGTCGTGGTGTAATTGCTGAGCAAAGCCACCTCTGGAAGTGGTCTGAGTTTATTCACTCTTGGAACCAGGCCGCTGGTAACTCGGGTTCAAACTCAACAGTTGCCAACGGAAATGACTATCGGTGCCACATTTTGGTGCGGGTTTTTGACCACCCACACTCAGTAGGAACCTACCAGGAATCTGGGGTTGTTAGTTCAGCAGCAACCAACCTTGGTAAGCCTCGTCTTGGAATTAAACTGTTCAACTGCTGGCCAGGAGCCTACACACTGAGTGACCTCTCAGCTGGTGACTCTGGGATTGTTGTACAACAATTGACTGTTCACCACGAGGGGTTTAAACTTGCATGGACAGAGACTGATATTACTGCTCTAGCAAGCGTTAACTGATTTAACTAAATAAGGAGAACAAATTGGAAAAATCAATAGAAGTTGAGTCGTTAGACCACGCATTTAAAGACCCCGCTCCATCAATAGCTACACCAGAGACAGTTATTGTTGAACTTCATAGGGGCTTGATAAATCCAAATACCGGTCAATGGCAAACAACGGCAGAGGTGCGAGAGCTAACTGGCAAGGATGAGGAGTTTTTAGCTTCTCTTGAAAGCAACAAAACTATAACGTACGCAATGTACGTCAACCAGTTGGTCAGCAGAGCTACTGTGAGAATTGGAGACACCCTGATCCAAGGCCACAAGGCGTTGATTGAAGAATTAATTACCGGTGACAGAGACACCCTTTTGTTGGGTATTATCAAAGCTACTTATGGTCCTGAGCGCACGTTTAACTACCCGTGTAACGCTTGTAAAACACCAAACTTGATAACTATTGAACTTGACAAAGACTTCCCAATTCAAGAATATGAGGGAAATTTGAGAGAGCCATTTGAGGTAACATTCAAAAATGGCAACAAGGTAAAGTTTAAGTACCCAGTTGGTTCCGACAACATTGCTATGGGCAAAGCTGAAACAACAGCTCAACAGAGTACAATTTTAATTTCTCGTTGTGTTGTTTGGCCGGATCACAGAGATTCTCTGTACAACGAAGAGTGGGCTAAGAACCTATCTATGAACGATAGAAACCTAGTACTAAGAGCCCTACTTTCACCAAAAGTAGGGCCCAAGCTTGGGGAGGTGAATACCCAGTGCGTACATTGTGGCGCTGATATAAACATCAATATCGACTGGGTATCCCTTTTACTCGCCTAATCTAAAAAGTATATACTGGGAATACGAAGGCGTAGCCTCTGTCTACAAAGGGTTTAGTTTAAACGACATACGGGACATGAGTGTCCGGCAAAGAGATTTTTGGTTTCGTATGGCTAAGTGGCGACTAACGGATGGAGGTGGTGGTTAATGGCAAATGATGATGAAATCCAGAAAATGGTTTCAAAAGAAACTCAGTCTATGGCTAAGGCTGAAGTTGGTATTAACGCTGACACCACCGACTTACGTAACATTACGGAAGCCCTTAAAAAAGCGTCTGAGGAAGGTAAACGCCTAGCGACAAGCCTGGGTCAGGCTGTGAAGGCCATGCGCCAACTAAAGGAGATGGGTCTCGTACAAGTGTACGACCAATCCGCGCATTGGAGTGGGGGTCAAGGTGGAGGTGGGGGCGGTGCTGGTGGTGGACAGCTAAGCGTCGGCAGCACTCCAGTAGCAGGTTCCAAACCAAGTCACCCAGCACCTGTAACACCAGCACCAAACGCCGTTGCAGCTGCGGGAGGTGCCCCAGCTGGTATTGCTGGACTACAGGGGGTAGCAGGTTCATTTTTTAGAGGAGCTAACCCTGGAACATTCCCAGGCGTTCCGGGGGTACTCGGTTCCGGTGGAACTGGGGTAATTGGTGGAGCTGCTCAGGTGGGAGCGGGTGGTCTTGGTGCAGGAAACATAGCAACAATAATTGGAAGTCTTGGTTCACAAATTGTTAGTGCAATTGACAAGCGTGTTGACGCTGGTAGAGGGTACTCACTAGCCGCAGATAAAAGCACACTAGTGATGCAGCAGCTCACAGGCATGAGCCAAAGCGGAGTAATGAACAACCTAAGAATGCCACTAACCCAGTATAAACTTGGAGTTAACGGTATTAACGAAATGCTGGACCTACAGGCCAGGACTGGTATAAATGCTGCAGGTCAGGCCCGAAGCGTTGAAATGATGAGAACTCTTAGCGGGTTTACCATGGATGCTGCTGGAGCTACTGGGATTATTGAGAGTATGGCTGACCCAGAAACAGTCAACAAAATGTTCATGATGACTGGTATGAGTTTAATTGGGCCTGGTGGTAAACAACGGTCCGCTCAATCTTTGATTGAAAGCATGGCTAAGCGAGCTGGACTAATGGACCCCAAGCTCGCCGCATCGGCTATGGCTCCAGGTTCTGTATCGCGTGCAACACTATCTCAAATGGGTGTTACTGGCGACATGCAGGAACAGGTTCTTAGATTTGCACAATCAAACGCAGCATTTCGTAAGCGCGGTGGAAAAGGCACATACGATCCAACAAAAGAAGAAGATCGTAAGCTTATGGGTATCGATGATACCTTTGCTATGGAAGCTGAGGAAACTCAACGTCGTCGTGGGAAGCGCGAAGAGCAGTTTTATAGAGACCAGGCGGATGCTTACGCAAAATTAGAACGTCAGACACAACGCCTTACCGACGTGATGGCTAAGTTTGAGCATGCAATGGAAGGAATAATTGGCGCAAGAACCAGTGGAAGAGTTGGTCAAAAGCTTCTTGGTGGTATGGCAGGAGCTGCTGGAATCGGAATGTTGGGGTTAGGTGTCGCTACCGGTGGAATTGGGTGGTTGGCTGGTGGAGCTATTCTCGGTGGTTTAGGCAAAGTACTAGGCGACCCAAATACCAGCGATGATTTTTCGTCCTCAATATGGACCCCACGTAGTTCTAGTACACCGGTTACTGGGAGTAGTATGTCTACTGTACCAGCTGGTACACCTGCTGGTCCACCTCCTGCTGCTCCCCCAGCCATACCAGAATCACCTCCAGTAGCGGTTTGGACTCCTGGCCAATTTGACGAATTTAGAACTGGACTTGCAGCTACCTACACTGACACTTTTCTTGAAACTCAATACAGTCGTAAACAAGAGCACACGATTCAAGACACTGGTGAATTTAAAGAACTGAACAGGGCGCTAAGGAAAGCCGTAAACAGCATGGCAGACAGAGCAATGGCAGAAGCCGGACTAGATATTAACCTAGTCAGTGGTAGGCGGTCTACTGATGAGCAAGCAAAACTTTTCTTAGAGAGGTATCAAGTAGCACCTGCAGGTGTAACACAGTACAAAGACTCTTACGACGGCAAATATTATAAAGTTAAACAATTCTACGGCGCTAACTGGATGAAGAAGCCATTCAACAGTGCCCCCCCAGTTGCGGTACCAGGTACTTCGCTGCACGAAATTGGTATGGCGGCAGACATTGACATGTCTGATCCGCGTGTCGCAGCATGGGTACGTAATAACAAATGGAGGTTCAATCTGGTTTCAGGTGAAGGGGAAGAGCACCACCTACAGCTTGCTTGGACAAAAGACATGTCACTAAGCCAGTTCTTGGGCACCACCGGTTTAAGTATGGAGCAAGCAAACACTAATGCCCATGTAGCCATTGGTGGACGCGCTCGTTATACAAATTCGTTTAGACCTGGTTTTGGTGTTGACATTAATAAGTTTTCAGAGGCACTTCTTAGAAGGTGGGGTTACACCATAACTCCTGAAAAAATCATGTTACTTAGATCATGGTCCGACAAAGAAGGTACTGGTGGATCATACAACCCAATGAACGTAGTCTCCGGCAATAACCGTTATGATCCTACTACTGGGTACGAACGAGTCGAAACAAACTATAACATCAATGGTCGCCACCCTGTTCAAAACTTTGATAATTTTGAACAGGGTGTTGAATACACAGCGCTTCATCTAGGGACAAATAACTCCGCATTAATGAGCGTTTTGTCAAAAACCAACCCAACGGTTGACGAAATAAGAGCAGTCCTATCCTCAGTTGGTAGGCAAACAATGCTAGGAATATTCAATAATTACGTTAAAAGATCACAAGATTCTGGATACACTATACACAATGCGGCTAAAATGACCGGAACATCCGGAGTTCAAAAGTTTCTATCTGGCATGGACCTTGGTACAAGAAATATATTTACTTTTGCCGGTGATCCTCAGATGCCAGGTAGTGGCTCAACTTCTCCAGTATCACTTCCAAGTCTTATGCCAGTGTCTCAATCGTCTGGTACTTCTTCGGTTGTCCATCAAGGCAGCACAGTTACTATATCACCAGTAATAAACTTGCAAACAACTGGTAATGCAGGGAACATAAGTGAGTATGATTTAAGATTAATGGCAAAGAGGATTGCAAAGTTAATAGAACAAGAAACAAATCTTGACAAGATCAGGAGAGCGTAAGTATGACTTACAAGATAAGCAGGGACTCACTATTTAACCAACTACCCCCCGGTGTCAGACAGGGTGAAGTAACTAATAATCAACTGGTTGAAAACACACCATTTTCGTATCCAACGAACGTTGCTAGAATTTCTGATTTTAGTGGACTTGGGCAAGGCTCTCTGTCTAATGCCAATAACCAAAGTGTTACGCTAACACGTGGGTTTATGCGAAACCTAATGACAAACCTGGGACAAGACCAACCAAAATTCCCAGATGTTAGGTGCTTCTTTCAGTTTAACCCCCAAGACATCGAACACGTAATTGAAGCTAGAAAAGACATGTACTTGCCTATTCTTCAAGATCCAAACCAGCTGCGACAGCCAATGGCTGGCAATGCAATGTTCAACTTTGAGCTAATTTTTGACAGAACAATGGAAGTTAACTCATCCACGTACAGCACTGTTTCTCAAGGTGGAGAACCACTTCCTAACTCTAAACTTCCAGGAACCGTGGGGGTGTTTCATGATTTACGTGTTCTGTATTCAATTATAGGTCAAGGTTTAAGTGAAGAGTTGCTTGAAGCACAGCAGGCAAAACTAAAGAATGACGTTAGACAATTTGCTATAAAAAACTACAACTCTTTAAACCTGCAATACAACTCAGAGACTACCGAGTTTAAGGCAAACCAAACTCTATTAGACCCATCAGAAGACACCTATGGTGACGACCCTAATGCGGCAGCAACCGCCAACTTCTTAAATAGCATTGTGTCTAACCCCGAATCGTCATCTATAAATACATTCATGGCAGACTTCAACGTAGGGAACTCAGCTTTCTTAATTCCCCAACCATGTCGTGTTGTATTTTCACCAGTGTTTATGGTCGATGGATTTGTTATGGGTACAAAAGTTTTGTTTACTAAATTTAGTACAAAAATGATCCCTACTCAGTGTAAAGTTTACATAACTATGCAAGCTACTTATCTTGGATTTGCTAGAGCAAAAACATTTATAACTGAGCAGCTTGATGAAACTGCAAGACAAAATACAGAAAACGTTAGAATTGCTGAGAGGGAGTTAGGGTCTGTTGGGTCCGAGCTGTCCTCAGCTGTTCCCAACATTACGGTTGGGTTTTCCAGTGATCCTAGAGTAATAACCAAACCTAGTGATTCTGCATCAGGTCTGTATTCCACTGAACTTTATGATTCTATATTAAATAACATACCCACTACAGTTGGCTACGCTTATCAACCTCTTTGGTTATACGCTACCAAAGGGTTTTGGTACACTCGTCCATCGATTACAAACTACGCGGGAGCACCAGCTGGAACTGGCTCTAAAACAAACATAGCTGTTAACGGTGGTAGTGAGAGTTACGACCCGCTATACATGCTTCAAAGCCCATTAACAGACAGAACCCCGCATTTCCAACCACAGTTATCTGTGAGAATTTGCCCTAGCGAAGAAAGCAAAAAACAGATAAAAGAAGATATATTTGAAAAACTGCAGTCATCTAACCCAAAGCTTTCTTTTGAAGTAGTAGCACATATTTTTGGTCCATTTGCAACCCAATCAGCTGCACAAACATTTGTTGATACTAAGATGGGGAAAACCCCATTCTCTGCGTTATCTAAAGATGTTAGAGACTCTGGTTTGTATGTCGGTAAATATTATGTTCGTAAAGACATTGACACAGCGGATAAATGGGATGACTACGCTAAAGATCCGCAGAACTGGACTATGGACATGAAGACCGCCAACGATGACTCAAACAGCTTAAATACCGCCTCTAGTCCAATAACACCTAGTACTAAAAACTCCCAAAACAAGTCTGTAGTAGATGAAGTAGACGCCCGAATTGCAGCGGCTTATGATAGCGCCCTAACCGGTTACCCTGACCAAGCATCTTCAGTAAACACAGCTATTAGTAACACAAAAAAGCTGTATTACGACGGGATATCATCGAAAGTTGAAAATATTAATCCAAGATGGGTCGGCCCAGCTATAAACTTTAGAGGAGCGGTTGGAATGCCGCAAGAGGTATACCTAATAACGACAGAGAGTGGTGGAGATAGGCTAGACTCTCTACTACAGTTAGTAGACAACGTACATGGATTAAGTACTAAGTACTTTGCAATCGTAGTTGACGCAGTAATTACGTATGAAATCGAAACAGCAGCTGGTGTCTATAAAAAGGCTTCTCCAGGTGGAGTTAGAAACACCGCAGTTAAATCAGGTGGTGACTTTGGTTTTACAACTTCATTGAACTTGGGCTGGGGAGGGTTGGCTCTTTTGCCAATATAAACTATGAAGACAAAATACTTTTCCACTGATAGATACTCATTAGATAGCTCCGGGCAAACTGCTTCAAGAACCCGGTTTGTTGCAAGTGGGTACTCTGTGTACACATCCGTTGCTGGAGATACCTTTATGTCCTTAAGTATCAGATTTTTAGGGGATCAATCTCGTTATTGGGAAATTGCAGATATTAACCCTCAAGTTGAATGGCCCGATAGAATACCAATTGGTACCACACTGAGGATTCCAATATGATTGGCCCTTCTATAAACAAGTTTTCTGCAAGCTGCAGATTCCAAATACACGGAGTACCCCTAGACCACACGTCTATTATTGAATACGAACTTTCATTGTCCGAGAACAAACACGATTTACTAATCGTAACTATGGCTGGCGTTCCAGCAGCCGCAGTAACTGACTACATAGGAGTACCAGTAACTTTTTCCCTTGGGGAGGGTGTGGGGACATCACAACAGTTTGTTGGGTATGTTTCGTATGTTGAGCCAATGCACAACGCAAGAGACGGTCTAATAAACAAAAGCCCAATACAGCTAGCGAAAGTGTACTGCATTGGGGCATCAATGATTATGAAAGAAGTAAGATCAAAAGTATGGGAAACCCCATCACTTACAGAGATCGTTACTTTTATATCAGACACTCATGGATTTAGTGTTGATTACCCTAAGGATTCTTATAAGCCTATTCGGCTGGTTCAATCAAGTGAAAGCGATTGGTCGTTTTTAAACAGAGTCTGTAAGAAGTTTGGTTTGGCTTTTTCACTACACGGAACACACCTTCATCTATGGGACAGAAGCAAGTTTACTGGTCGAGCCTCGTCATACCATAGAGCTATGACTAGCAATAGGACTCAAGAAAATAGACCGTTCTACGTGCTTAATTTTGAAGCAACCCTAGGAAAAATCTCGTCTTCGGGAGACCGAAGTCGAAATGTAGTTACTGTTTTGGATTCACAAAATAACATACATGTAGTATTGGACGAAACCTCTGAGTATTTTCCCGGATCTACTGACTCACCCAAACTATTTAAAAAACCTCTTACTCTATCTCTTAACTCTTTAGAAGAGGGTGTTAGAACTATAGATTCATACGACAAGTACAACTCAATTTACAATGCAAAACTTAACGTAATGTATGGCGGAGGGGCTGTTCCTGGTGGCATACTTTACCTTGATGGATTTGACTCAAAGTTCGACGGGTTCTGGTATATATCTGATGTAACTCATTTTGTTAAATCAGAGAACTATGTAACAGAGTTAATCCTGGCAAAATCAGAGGAATTTAATCAGGTTGTTGACACTTCTAATGTCACTACATTTCAAACACCACAGGAGTACAAGATGAGTTTTAATGAAGAGTGGATTGCTAGCACAGCTAGGGTGTATGAGTATGCCTAGCTCAGATATAACCCTGCATAGGGCCCTGGTGGTTCGGGTATCTGGTAACAGCGTGTATGTAAAGATACCCAGCGTTCTTGGGTCAAATGAGTCAATAGCATTACACACCCCTAAGAACCCAGCAGCTAATTGGCCACCTGTTGATGGTAACCAGTTAATTGTTGCAGTTGAAGGTGAGAACTTTAATAAAGTTTACGCTATAGCAAATATCGATATTGGTATATAGTTTGGAGTAGCCATGAAATCTATAAAGATTCCGTTCTCGTTCGTAGGTGGAAAAGTAAACTCCACAACGGACGAGGGTACTATCGCCAACCAAAAAATAGAGGCTGTGTTAACCACAATTCGTGGCGAACGAATCTTAAACCAAACGTTTGGCAGCGACATCAAGCTACTTGTAAATGATACACCTAATGAAATTATTTTAGCTGATGCTAAAATAGAGGCTATACATGACTTAAAAGGCCAGGTGTCGGGTGCTCAAATAATTGATATGAACTTTGACCTTGATTCACTGACTAGTGATGACCCAACTTTAAATGTATATGTTACATATAGACTACCATTAGGAAACTATAGGACTGGGAGAGTTAAACTGGCTGTTCCTGGGTTAATTACAGAAGATACGATCGTGTAGGTAACTTATGCCATCTGACCAAACATTTAATTACGCAAGTAGAACCTACGGTACTATTCGCCAAGACTTGCTTGCTAGAGCTTCTACGGTAGCACCAGACTGGACTGACAGAGACACGTCTGACTTTGGTATGTTATTTGTAGATCTATGGTCGTATATCGGGGACATAGTTCACTACTACATTGACCGCACCGGTAGGGAGTCTTTCATATCCACAGCAACACAAAGAGAGAGCTTACTAGCATATGCCAATATGTTTGGATACAAGCCAAGTGGGCGTGAGTCTGCAAGAGGTTCTGTATACATAGCAAACACTTCCAGTGCTTCTGCGTATACACTACCTATTAATTCTCAACTTCGTGCAAACTTTGACAATGTTAACTATAATTTTTATACCACAAACGCTATAACTATAGCTCCAGGAGCTACAGAAGAAGTTGAAGTCGTTGAAGGAAAAATAGTTACCAACGACGTGCTAACCACCTCATCCTCCGGTTCTCCCAATCAGGCGTATATCCTAACTACTACTGATCCAGCAATCTCTTCAATAGAGCTAACAGTAACAGAAGACGGTATAGGTGTACCCTACCTACAGTACCCTGACATATCCGACATGTCTAGCGGATCTAGAGGGTTCACAGTTAAACTAACGTCTTCTGGAACAGTTCAAGTTAGCCTTGGTAACCGTATTAACGGATTTGTTCCACCAGCTGGATCTGTAATAACGGCTTCCTACACTCGAAGCTCTGGGGTTAGTGGCAATTTAGGAGCTAACCTAATTTCTTCGTTTGTAGAAAGCCACCCAAGTTACATTAATATCTCATCGTCTACAGCCACAACCAGTGGTACAAATGGTGAGACCGCAGAAAGCTTAAAGTCAAATATTGTCTCATCAATACGCGCACAGGATAGAGCTGTGACTCTACAGGACTACGCAGACCTTGCTAAAACGGTTTCTGGTGTATATAAAGCTATCTCTTCGTATACCCCGTCTGCCTCCGGCAGCTCAGCTGGAGCGTCGGTAACAATCTACGCACTACCGTTTGTAAGTGACTTCTTAACTACCACCAGTTACTCAATAACTGTTCCAACAACTTTAAAAAATGACATTATAGAAAAGTTGACCCCAAGAAGTATGATTGGTGTAACACCTGTAGCAGCTAGTACTGTAACTTTAAAACGATTAGACATAGCTGCGTCTATACAAGTTTCCGAAGGGTTCGTCCGTAGCTGGGTTGAAGCAACCGTTAGAAACGCCATTGATGGGTTATTTACATTTGATAATGCAGACTTTGGAAAAGAGATCCGTAAGGGAGATGTATACAAATTGCTGATGAATCTTACAGGGGTTGACTACATCGAAATATCTGATTTTTCGATAAAAGGTAGTAATAATGTAGTAAACTCGGTGCTTGACCCTACACATATTCTCAGAAAGGGCAATATAACATTGACGTTTGCTGGAGGGATGGGTAGCTAAGTAATGGCCCGCAAATCCTTCGTAATACGCAGCTCTGCACCAAGTGGTGGTTCTTATCTACAGTATTATCCAGGTGGTATTGGAGCATCACTGGGATCTGCTAGTGCTACGGGTTCTGCTTCAGCAGCATACATACGTGGTGACAGAGTTCAAGATAGACCAACACTTGGTACAGCTGTACCTGTTGGTAACGTTCTGTATAACGCAGCGTACTTTGAAGCAGTGGCATCTAACTATCAGGAAACCACCCTTACGTGGGATCTTACTTTGTATGATACAGACGCAGAAAATCCAAATTTAGTAAAACCGTATTCTGTTTTAATTGTGTACTCTAATTACGGGTGCCCAGACACTATCTCAGAGGGTATTGTTCTAGTTGAAACTAGAGATTCAAAAAAGCATGTGCATACACCAGTATTTGGTAGCTGGGCGTACTACTCAATGTTTATTAGGTACCGCTCACATGATGGTGATGACTACTATGAGATCGTGTCAAAGATCCCAGTACTTCTACCGGTTGACCAAGATTCTTTGGAAGATCTTTACTCAAAAATTCCTGAGCACTATCGAGCTTTGGATGAGAACAGTTCTGGGGATCTTCGCAAGTTTCTGTCTGTATTTAGTTGGGACTTAGACAAAATAAAGTCAACTCTTAGACATTCCCTATCGATGCGAGACCCGTTAGTAGCGGATGAGGAATTACTAAACTATGTCGCTCAGGATCTAGGAGTTACCCTACGAACTAATGACATTGGATCTCAGAGACTTAGAGACTATTTGGTTAACTTCTCTAAACTAAAAAAGAGAGCGGGGTCTAAGTCTTCGGTAGAAGCACACCTCGAAGCCCTGTGTGGGGCTGACGTTCAAATAAACGATACCTTAAAGACTATTAGTGTTTACCCTCAAAGGGCTAACCTTCTTTATGACCCAGCATTTGTAAATGGGATTGCGTCGGGTATTGATGGTGGTGAGCCCACCGTTGGTAACAGCGCAATCTCGTATGATTCTGGTGTAGTGGGTCAAACCCAAACTGTTACTTATGACGGTGGAGCCACGCCCACAGCTACTCTGAGCTCTGGAACAGCCACGACAGAGCGATGGGTAAGCTTTCCAGATCCTACCAATGCTCTCTACTCTTATTTAGAAACAGCTTCTACTGCTTCTCCGGGAAGCCCCAAATACATAAAAGTAACAGGTGGGGACATCCTATACTTCTCAATCTCAGTGCCAGCAGAAAGTAATGTTGCTGACTACGTAGAAGATTCTATTCTGTCAGTAGCGCTATACGCTGCAGGAGGGGCATCGGGTGGGTCAGCCAACTTGATAACCACCGACACTACTTCTCAGGAATATGCTGGAAAGAAATACTGGAGATTAGAAGTTCCAAGCAGTGTTACTACCTACACAAACGCCGTTCTTAGTATTAAATTTGAAAATATCGTTGGTAGCTTTTCCATATCGTACTCTGACTTCCAATACGCTCTTCTTGAAAGAAACATAATTGGTGAATACTTTGATGGTAACACCGTACGGGGCGGATGGTTAATTGGTTCTACTGGGTCGATATCTGACTACAGATGGAAAGGCACCCCGAATGATTCTCAGTCAGTCTTCTCGTCAAACTGGGCAAAAACACAGAACGTTATAGACAGACTTCTGCAGTATATTATCCCTGTTACAGAGTCCATATCGTCTGGAACCTTGTATAGTAATGGGTACTACGCAAACAATGCTGGTTATGTAACAAAGATACCGACTTACAAGTACACTTTTACATACGACAAACTACCAGGAGAATGATATGGAGTTACTCATAACTAGTTTAGCTGTGTACAAGATATTGCAGTTTATTGATTCTTTGCTTCCCAAAGAGGCAATGCCATGGGTGAAGCTCTTAGCCTCCCTAGTGCTTTCGTATGGTGTATGTGTAGTAATGAAAGTAGAGAATATTTTTGTAAGTGGTGCTGCAGTAGCTGCCCTATCTGGTACAGTTCACTCAGTTCTCCGATTACTAACGCTTCTTGGAGACTCCACTTACAGAAAAAACATTAGATAGGAGCTAACTTGAGTAAGAGTTCGACTTACGGGATTTTAGGAACGTCAGATGTTCCTCGAGAAGTCATCGTGGCGTCACTGTCAGACAGTGGTAACGCACAGTACATCATTCCTTGGTACGGCACCAAAAAGATATCGCCAGCTCTTGAGCATGTGTATGACTGGATGATTGACAATAAAGCTAACTACCGAGTAGTTGAGTCTACGGAAGGACGCCCATTACCAAATGCAATTAAAAAGCTAGCCACGGAAATAATTCAGGCCGATGCGGTAGACATAGAGATCATGCTGTGCCTTACAAAACATGAGGACAGCGCTGCGCTCATCATGTGGGATGAGGAGAACCCTCAGAGATCCTTGTTCCTTGCCTCAACAGCAATTAGCATGGGCATTCAATCATTGGAGCTTACAAACGGGCTGGTTCCCATCGTTGTTGAGGACTCCGACTTAATTGTGTCTTCAAACAACAACGACGACACATCAAAAATGCAAATTATTACAAAGAGTAATGCAGAAGCGCACATTGACACTCTTCTAGATCTAGACACGAGAAGTTTTGACAGAGAAACTTTAGAAGTGATGCCAGCAGTGTCGGTTAAGCGTATGGCAGCAAATGCTGGGTTTGATGTGAAGACTAAAGAAGAAGCTATCAATGCCCTAACAGGGGGTGTTGTTAAGGAACCAAACTCAAAGTTTGATGTTGGCACAGTTCTACTGATGTTCAACGATGGAACAGAACTTGGGTTCTCTATGAATAGAGAGCTTCTAAAGCAGATCATGGATGTAGTTTTAGAGCATCAATCAAACTTGTAAAAGTTTCTGACACAAAGAGAAAAGCCCCAGGGGTTTCCTGGGGCTTTTTCTTTTACCTACAACTGCAGGTAACTAGTGACTTCACTTCTTCTTGGTAGCTGCCTTCTTGGCAGGTGCTGGCTTCTTGGAAGGTGCTGACTTCTTACCCTTGGCGGGACCCTTTCCAAAACCAGGGTCTTTCTTGTCTTTAAGTCCACATCCACATGTTGCACACATACTAGTTACCTCCCTTCCGGTACTTGCTGGTCTTCTTTGCAATCTTATCGGGTTGCTTTACGAATTGCTTACCCTCAGAGTTACCTTTTGCTTTAGCACGGTTGGTAGCCGCTTTCTCTGATGGTGACAATGAATCCCAAGCCTTGTCAGGTAGGTAGCGCTTCTTGCCTTTGGATTCGGAGCCGTCAGAAGTGCGCCACTTTTCCTTGGTCCATTTATCTAAGTTTTTCTGAGATTCTTTTTTTGCCATCAGTCTTTGTAACCCCCACCACGCTTCTTATACTCAGACGCAAGAAGTTGTGCTTTACGAGCAGACCACTCACCTGGGTCGCCACCCTTTGAGCCAGCCTTAATCTTCTCAAACAGTTGTTT
>Ga0194130_10000324_pt1 | contig 94121 bp, 108 predicted proteins | sample TA2KigsurfametaG_FD_160084 | JGI IMG/M metagenome (GOLD analysis project Ga0194130, IMG submission 160084) | Freshwater microbial communities from Lake Tanganyika, Tanzania - TA2015050 Kigoma 12 surface | ecosystem: Environmental > Aquatic > Freshwater > Lake | place: Tanzania: Lake Tanganyika... | reverse complement strand
AATTTCCTTTTGTCAAGATTGTAAACTGAAAGAGTCTTTCAGTACAAAATCTTTCAGGTTTTAAAAATGTGTAGTAGGGTGGATGCAACAAAGGAGAAAGAGTATGAAAAAGAAACAGCAGAAACAGAAGCAGAAGAAAACGAACATCAAGCTGAAGGTGGGGAACAAGGTGATATCAGCAGATCATCTGACTCCGCTTGATCTGATGTATTTCATTTACAAATCAAAGGGGCAACTATGAACTGCGATCAAGTGTGGGCGTTAATCAAGTTGGCCGAAAAGATGAAGGATCACGGAAACTCAATAGATTATAGGACATCATCAGTAGAGGTTCAGAGCAATGCATATGATGCATCCCGACTGATCAAGGAACTGACTGGATACGAGTTTGAAAATGTAAAAGATATCAGCGTTCATTGGGGATGGTTGCAGGAACCCCCCGAAGCCGAGAAAAACCAAAAGCACTTGTGGATAGAACAAAGGTGGCAGATCGATCATAATCACGAAGATTATAGTACCCACGAATATGTGGGGGCTTTTGTAGTGGCAGAAAAACTTCTTCATCGTTTTTCCGCAACTGAGCAACTGAGCAAGCTGGCCGAAAAGTGTAAGAGTCTTTCACCAGAAAAACTCGAAGAACAAAACAAACAGATATAGGGTAGATGCAACAAAGGAGAAACTATGATGACAAAAGAACAAGCGTTGGTGATTGTAAAAAAAGCAGAGTCAGAATATGACCCGCACAACAGGGGGTCTAATTTGTCTGACTATGTGGGAAGCATAACTGGATGGAGTTACGGCAAAAGCGAATATGATGATAGGGGAAATGCGTGGCAACAATGGCACGACGGAATGGATTGTGATATGCAAACAAGTAGTGAAAGTGTGGCAAGCACATTGGCTTGGCAGATAAACAATGTGGAAAACCTTCTGTTCATGGTGGGACGATAACAAAGAAAGGGGGTAGTGTTATCAGAAGATATTATGGGAGGTTCTATCCCTCCCTCTTTCATCAACATATCACGATAAGCTGATACGAATTATTTTCAAAATAGTGCATTTTGTTCTTGTATAAAAAACCAAGGCGTGTATAAAGGAAAAAGATCGAACAGGAACCAGAGAGGCGGAAGAGGCGATAGCCAAACCAACTCGGAAGGTGAAAGGGAGATCGAAAGGATAGTATGGCTAAAGTTCGGACGAACAATGCGGGAGCTGAAGTCCCCCCGCCAATGCCCACCATCCCCTTTGATGGGGAAGCGGGCGGAAACTTAAGCTCGCTTGAGGTGCTGGCACTTGCCAAAGGTGCAAGTCGGCAACTCAACGACGCAATCAACGACAGCGTGGCGAGTGGTAGCTATGCGGTTGATTTCGTCGTGCGAGTGCAGGGCGGGATTCGCAAGGGCGAACCGCAAGAGCAGATGGTGGTGGCTGAAATCCCTTGGATGGAGATGGCTTATCATCTCGCCCAAGAGGTCAGCTCAACGGCTCTTCGTCGTGCGATTGATCGTGCGATGGGAGAGGATTCGAGCAGGGTCAAGAACTTCAAGTCGGATTGCGAGAACATTGTGACCGAGTTGAAGGGCAAAACCCAGCGGGTGATTCGGGGCAAAGTCACCACCGCACTCACCTTCACCAAGGTTTAAGGAATCGGGGGGAAGTTACTAACCCTCTTTTCCAAAATATATAAAATATATTCTTTACATTTAAGAAATAATTCCCTATATCTTTTTTTATGAATGAAACAACCGATGCTCGCAAATTGAAATGGGATAATGACTGCCAAATCGTGACCGAGTTTCGGCTTCCGTTTCGGTTGGAGGATGCCCACGCCGTTATCGGGGGCAATCTGATTCGCACCTATACGATTGTTAAGTTTTTGGAACGGCAGGGCAAACTTCACAAGATACGAACCAACACTTACGAAATCATATGATTTACTTTTTCCAAAAAGAGATGGACGAGATGAATGACCGAACCATAGTGGAAGTTGGTGTTGATCTTTTTCAATTTCGCTTGAGCAAGTTTCGTGTGTGTTTGGTTCGGGATCATTGGATTCCATCCAATCCTCGTCCCGATTTTAGAATAACCAAACACTTTTGGAGAATCAGCCGAAACAACATTGGTTTGAGTGGATTCAGAAGCGATCTTACAACTGAATTGAGCTTTCGTTTCAAACACTACTTTCTCACTATCACCACTTTCCCGCCCTACATCTAGGCGATGAACAGAAAACAAAATCAAAAGGAAACAATAAAATGAAAATACTGACCGAACAAACAGGCAACCCAACCCCTTGCAGATCGTGGGATTGGATGGCGTGGGAAGAGGGCAAAGAGGAAGGTTTGGTAGGATTCGGAAGCACCCGACAAGGGGCGGTGGACGATTTGTTAACAATGATGGAGGAATAATGGGGTAATCACCTTAAACAGCCACCATCCTCGTTTCTAGGGCACTATATGCAACAAGGCGTGCGTTTTAAAACGATGGTCATTTAACAAAGGGGGGTCACTTTTACAAGGGGTGGGCATTAAAATCGCTAATGGTACAAAAGGGCTATTTTTTTTTAACCCCCGACGCATGCCTAGATTTTTTTAAAATTTTTTTTATTTTTTATATATAATTTTTTCCAAAGCCCCCTGTCGCCGCCCTAGAATCCCTAGAAATGTCTAGTTTTTTACAAAATCCCCAAAACTCCCGAACCTAGGCAATTTCCTGATCCTGCTCTTTTATCTGTTTGTTTCTTTATTAGCATCACCTCTGACAAATTCATTTACAGCAATATTAACAATACGTGTAAGTTTTTTTTGACTATTATCTAAATCAGGATCAATTCTTACTTTAAAGCTTTGACGGGGTTCATCTAAAGTTGTTAAACGAGCCATAGCGTTACCATTTTCATTATCAATATAAAAGGGATTATTATCCGGACCAAAAGCAATTTTTTTATTTAATAGTTCAGAAACTCTTTGATTAAGAAAATTAATAGCTTCGGGAGTATTAAGTTCTTTAACAGGTGTTAAAGCGTTTGATAAATTTGTATTAAGAAATGTGTCAAACTCTTTATCTTTAAAGTCATCATCCGTTTGTTCTTTCAACAATTTGCTTTTATGTTGATAATAAAGTTGATTAATTTTGTCAATATCCATAAGATTATTTATTATTTTTTTCTTTTCTTTCGACCCTGACAATGTGCCCGTTGACTGAAACCTTTTGGATTTTTACAATTTATGCTCTTTTTATACTTTTTGCTCCATTTTTCATACAAATCCACCAGCTGATCAAATTTCATGATTATAATTCTTCTGCTTGGTTTGTTTGTTCATCATTCTCTTCATTTTGACTTGCTTTTAAAGCATATTCCTGATCGGCCCGCTCTCTAAATTCCCGGAAATTATTGAAAGCTTCTGTACGGGACATTTGCGTTATCACAAATTCTTTTCCAAGATTGTTTTGGGCATTCATCAACAACTGTTTTGCTTGGTCCGGATTCAATTTCAGATCCCGGGTCATCCATTTAAAAAGTATTTCTTCATTTTCAGTTTCAGTAGAATCTTCATTATCATTGCCCAAAAAAATTATATAATTAATGGGTAGTATTTTTTCATAAACAACCAATTTTAATTTTGTGTTTTTATTTTGTTCATCATTCTCTTCTGCATGGGTACGATCCTCATAATCTGCTTCCAAATGATCTGATATTCCATGATCTTCCGGATAAAATACGTCATCCGCATATGAATATAACAAATGCTTTTTCTTTTCGGTATCAAATACGCGAACATGCCATTTGCCGTCTTTCAGGAAAGGTTCCTCAGTTCCACCCCCGGCAATCTGAATAGGAGGTTGAAATCCTTTGTTCCAGTTAGAGGGATAGGTATGTTCCATTCCTTCCTTTATCAACCTGCTTTTCAGGTAGGCTTGTGATATATTATGGCTGTCCCGGTTCATAAGGTTATTTAATCAAAATAAATGTTGCATATCAAGCTTTTTATTGGAAATCTTCCCTTCTCACATCTCCGATGCTTTTGAAAGGATCTCCGCCCATGTTGTTGGCCAACGTCACATGAAAGAAACGGTCTGGTTCCGGATTCTTTTTGCCTGCCTGACTGTATAATTTGTCCACAAATTCCTGCAATTCTTTTTGATTTTGCAAGGCCAACACAAAAGTTGCTTTGCCAGGTCGATACACAAACCGGGTTTCTCCAGGCACAATTTTGGGAGCAGGAAAATCATGCTGGGCTATTTTTTCGCGATCCGGCTCATTTTTAAAATTGCGAAAACTGATCAGGGTGGCATGCAACCGATCCGGAGATAAGGCTGTCATGGTTTGCCCGGTGGGTTCTTCAGGTATGTTGATGGACTGCAGTTGTTGCACTGTTTCAGGATCCAATTTTAGCAACAATGCACTTTCTGCATGCGCATGGTTTTCATACAATCTTACAAGCTGGTGGAACTGCATAAGTTTATTTATAAATAAGAAAGTGAACTTTCAACAATTGGCAAGTCTTTGTTGTGAAAATACAACGGGCAATGTGTATTGTGACATGGACGGTGTGTTGGCCGATTTGGAAAGTTTTGCTCATTCGGTGGGAGTTACTCCTCCTATCAGCAAAAAATGGGATCAAATGCCGTTGGACACGTTTTTGCGGCTGGAACCCATGCCCGGATCAGAAAAGCTGGTAAATTATTTGAAACAACATTTTCCAAATTTCATGGTGCTCACAGCCACACCCTATCCCAAACCGGAATTTATACAGATCAGCAATCGGGGGATGGTGGATAAAAAAACATGGATGCTGCAGCATTTTGGCATACCGGCGGAACGGGTGATCGTGGTCAAGGCAGGCTCGGTCAAAAAGCAGTATGCAGTTACCGACGGGGTTGCCAACATATTGATTGATGATTGGGAAAAGAACACGGTTCCTTTTGTCGAGGCAGGCGGTAAAGCCGTGGTATACAGAAATGCAGATCAAGCCATCCAGGATCTGCAAACTTTAACTAATATATAAGATTACTTATTCAGTCCGGCCAATTCGAAGTATTTGTCCAAAGCTTGGTCAGGTGTGGTCAATCCATTCAAGTCCATGTATTTGTCCAACGCCTGATCCGGAGTTTCTTGATTTTTAGCTTGCTTTTTTTTGCGATTTTTAAGTTTTTGCAATTTGCTTTTCAGGTAGGCTTCTGTTATGCAATGATTGTCTCGGTCCATAAGGTTATTTAATCAAAATAAATGTTGCAAATCAAGCTTTTTTAATATTAAATAAAAAGGTGAAGTTTCAGGCTTTGTGGGAAAACATGACGGTGCGTTCAGATCCTTTGGGCGGAGAGGATTTTGTAAGTAATTTGCAAAAAGATCCAGAAACTGCTGGGGGTGAAAAAAGCGGCATATCCATGGCATCGGGCGAAACTTATGTGGATTACTGGGGCAAATACACCACCAAGCTAAAGCTGTTTTTTCCACATGCCACGGATGAACAAATCGAGGCGTTGCTTTTTTACAAAAAACACGGCATGCGAAAAGAATTCAAAAAATTATACAACACATTATATCTTTCAAATCCAGAAGTCAAAAAACGAATAAGTGACCAGCGAAAACAAAGATGGGCCAATGATCCAGAATACAGAAAACGAAAACAGGAATTGTTCAAACAAAGATGGGCTAACAATCCAGAATTCAGAAAACGAAGACTTGAATTTTTCAAACAAAGATTGGCCAACGATCCAGAATTCAGAAAACGAAAACAGGAAAGTGAAAAACAAAGATTTAAACAAAGATATGCCAACGATCCAGAATTCAGAAAACGAATAAGTGACCAGCAAAAACAAAGATGGGCCAATGATCCAGAATACAGAAAACGAAAACAGGAATTGCAAAGACAAAGACAATTAAAGAAAAAATTAGGAACCTTCAGTCAGTTTGTGCAGGATAACAATTAATCGCGCCAATAACGACTTTTGCGGGCCAATTGATCAATAGCATCTGGCAGAGGGTAATAATCAGTTATATCGGAATCTTTACTTTGATTCAAATAAACTGCAAATATGCCGCTAAATTCGGAATTTCTTGATAAAATCTGAATAATTTCATCCGACAAAGCATTGTTCAGATCCATCAAAGGAACATATGTTTCATCTCCAGCATATTCCAAATATTTTACAACAAAACGGGCAAACTCCTGGGGATCTTGTGCAAGAACGTCCAATAGAAATTTTGGAATATGTTCAAGAATCTTTTTACTATAAAATCTGAAATTTGTCATGTTAGCCCTGCTACGGCTTTTATCTAACCATAATTCTGCAATATAAAGGGCAGCAAATCGAGCATCGTTAATTGAAGGAGTTTCAATTAAAAGTTTTTCAAAAGGAAATTTATTCGCATTCAAAACGTTTTGCATATATTGTCGGATACGCGCATACTCTTCGGGACTTGCAGTAAAAAAATCGTCCTCATCTTTATCTATGAATGATTTGTAAACTCTGCACATGAAAGTGATTGGAATGTTAAACGCAGAAAGGTTTGGATCAGTCGCAAACTTTAAAATATCATCAAACGATTGATTGGTGCGCATTTTTTCCACCAGGGGGTGTATCAACAATAAATGAAAAGTACCTTTATGCTCGGGATGTTCGTTTAGTTTGATCATTACTTCCAACGGAATGGACCGTTTGTTTTGCACATATTTGAGCAGCAACTTTGTGGTATATTTCATGCTTTTTGCTATGACTTGCAACAACTCCTGTTTGATTTTTTCTTTGCTGTCTTCATTGTCTTCATCGGTGATGTCCCAATCCACTTTTTGACCTTGCTGTTTCATTTTTTTTGCCACAATTCCAGCCAAATAAGGACTATGTTGTGCCAGCGTGTTGAACAAAATGTCCGGCACAGGATTTTTTTTCCATTCCCAGTATTCCAGATAAGATTCTATCAACTTAAATATAACAGAAGGAACTGACTTTTGTGAAGACTGATGCAATGGAACCCGCACCTTGCTGGTATTATCAATATGTTCTAATCTTTTGATTAAACTTTTCAGAAAAATTTCCGGAACAGGTTTGCCACTACTTAAGAAATCCACTCTAATGACTGAAAGTGCCACATCAATATCTTTCACAATCGCATCATAATATTGTTGCAATTGCGGACCAGATAATTCATCCACATTTTTTATTTGCAATACTTTTAAATCGGGCAAACGATCAAAAACTTTATTTGGTATGGGCTGCAGTTTTCTACGCCAAATGATGAGGGCTATTTTGTGCAAAAGCAAATTTGATTCTTCAGTATCATTTTCCAGCAGAATATCAAAAAATTGTTCTGGAAACTTCGTAACATGGTTAGATAAAAATCTTTGCTCCAACATTTTGTAAGCGTATTTTTTAATGAAGGGAACAAAAAGTTTTGGTATGTTCCGGCCATTTTCCATCAGGCGTTCAATTAAAATCATGCTGGCTTCATGATCTTCAGCTATGACTTGCAGCAAAATCTCCGGAATTGGTTTATTTTGTTTCAGCAATTCAATCGCCGTTGGCATTATGAGCATGGCAGCTTGTGGATCCCGGTTCAAGTACTGCAAGCCTTGCATCAAAATCTCCGGAATGGGTTTATTTTGTCCCAGTAATTTGACCGCCATCCGAAGACTTTCACGCTCATCGCTGGCCACAATCTGTAGCATTTGTTTTTTCAAATCCGGTTTGTTTTGGTTTTCCTCGCTTTCCTCGCTTTTTTTCTGCATTTGTTTGCGAAACAGCTTGTTGTTTTTCATCGAGTTCTGCAGTTTTTTCGGTACCGGAAAACCTTTTCTGTTCAGCCATTTTAAAAAGCTGAATGATGTTCCTTGATTGGCCAAGATGGGCTTGAGAAAATAATCCGGCAAATTTTTGTCAGATCGGGCGTCTGGATGATACATCAGGTAGGCCTGCGCCATATAATAGGCCAGTTCGTTGGTGGGTTCGGGTGGTTGCGATATGAGTCCGGCCCCGGGATAAATGTAGTTTTGATCCAAGGCATTTTGCGCAAACCAGTCGGGCGGTATCACATCATTTTTCAGCATTTCTTCATAAATGGTCCATATGTCGAAAAGATCTCGTGCATTTATTATGGTTTCCAAGGTAATATCCGGGACCGGCAGTTTGAACTGATCCACCAAATTGCGTGCAAAATCTATGTTATGACCTTTGTCTTCTGTTATCTTTTTGATCAGCAGTTCAGGTATGGGCATGTGTTCGGCCGCATGCCACAATGCAAACTCTTTGGCAGCACTGGCACCATGCTCGGCTATGCGATACAACAACTGTTCAGGCACCGGTTGATTTTTTTTCAAAAATTTCATTGCTAAATTGCGACTGCTGGTATAATCATGGGATACCACCCACAACAGTTGTTGTTTTATATTTTCTAAATCGTTCATGCTGATATGGGTTTTGGTAAATATATTTATGCCATTCAGTAATGACACAAGGCTTATTTTTGAAAAATATGTTATGATACGCGAAGATGTTGAATCGCGCATGAAACATCTGCTGCCTTTGGCCAAAGCAATGTTTGCTAATAGTAATGACCCTATAGACATCAGCAAACGCATACCAGATTTTTATGAAAAATTTGTGAAATTTGTGGCCAAAAATTATGATCCCAGCCCGGAAAAAATATATACGCAGTGGATTTTTAAAATGATGCGCAACCGCAGCATTCGGCTCAGAACGCCGTTTGATTACAAAGAGCTTGTGGCCGATGGATCGGTGCACGAAGATTCGGAAAAAACATATAATGCACTCAAGAAATTCACGGATGCCAAATTGCGCAAAAAATTGCAAGGTTCTGAGGCGGACATTAATACATACAAAACTTTACCTGACTTGGTTCGACACCTGGATGAAAAGCTGGCGGGTGTGACCACCAAGCGCGAAAAAACTCAGTTGCAGGAACAAAAAGGTTTCAACAAAATTGCTGAATCCGGCCAACTGGAATTGTATGCGGTCACCACACCTGAAGCAGCTAATCAGAATTTTCAGCAAACCCAGTGGTGCGTCAAAGATCCGCGCTATTGGGCCAGTTACAGTAAAAACGATGACACCCGGCTTTATTACATGATATTTGATCCGTCCCAGCAACAAACCGATCAGGTGGACAAACGCAAAGTGGTGCTGGCCAATTTTGCCACGGAACAATACCGCGACGTGTTTGATGAAACCACTGAAATCACCAAATTACAGGCCCAGCTTTTTTTAAATGCCAAGGATTATGTGGAATCGCACGAACCGAAAAATTTGGGAAGTTTGTATCTGAAGATGCATCGTTTGTTGGATCTGCCAATTCCTCAGATTTTAATCGACAATGCCATGTACAAAAACAATTCTAGTTTGGCCGCCGAGATTTATGATCTGCTGGATTAATTTTAACAATTATTGTACCACCTTTCTTATGATTTTTACACAATATCCATTATAATTGCTTTGCAGGCTTGTTACTTCTCCAGTTTGAGTAGGTCCCATAACATCTCTTAACCAGCTGGCAGTTGGATATTCCACTTTATCCCCCACCTTCAGATTCAGGTCTGTTTCATATGTGTATTTGCCGTTTACTTCCACTTTCATATTGTTTACTCCTATTGGTTTATTTTTTGCATCATTTTAACCGCCCAGTGAGCCACACAAAAACAATGGCCAAAATGTTCAGGGCCAATCCCAGTAGGGTGGGACTAAGAACCCACCACCATGACCAGTCCACTGTGCCAGTCAGTTTGAGTATGCCAAAAACCAACGTCAGCAGGTTAAGATTTTTCATTGTTTAAATAATTACCGGCACAAAACAACGAGTCAAACGTGCAAATCAGCTTTTTGGTTTTGTTTTTGCGAGGATAGGACAAATCCTTTTCCAGCAACACTTTGTCTGGCACGTCATAAATGCCCCATAATTGCATCAAATTGCCATAATCATCGCGCATTTGTTCAATCACTTTCATTCGATCACAACTCCTTCCACATCATAATCCTCGTTGTTCATTTCGTGGGGTCCGTTCCACCACTCCTTATTTACATTTTTCTTCATGCGAGCCAGGAAAATTTTTTCAACATCGCAATACCCACCCTCGTATCCACGCATAAACACGGGAAAATCCTCATGATACAGGTCCAAAAATTTTCTTAATTCTTTTACAGTCATAAAAATATTTTATATGTTGTTGATGCAATGTCAACTGCGTTATTTACTTTTTTCCCTCTGAAAAAAACTTTTTTCATTGCACAAACGTAAATAAAAATGTATCCGAAAAGTCCGTTAAAAAAAGAAATTGATTTGACGATTTGTGTGGTACAACTAAATGACTACGCCCATGACAAAACAAATTCTGGTTAAAAAACGAAACGGTAAAAATGAAAAATTCGATATCAGCAAAATCAGCCGGGTGATTGAATGGGCCATCAACGGTTACACCGGTGTCAACGCCAACGACATTGAAATCAATGCCAAAATAAATTTGCACGAAGGAATCACCACCAAGGAAATCCACCAGCTGATCATTGAAAGTGCGGCTAATCTGATCAGCGTGGAAAATCCCAATTACCAGTACGTGGCAGGCCGTTTGCTTAATTATCAGTTGCGTAAAGAAGTATGGGGTGGCAAACATCCTCCTCGGCTCAAAGATTTCCTGCACGTGGGCATCAAAAAGAAAATCTATGATAGTGTTCTTTTGGAAAAATACAGCGAGAATGAAATCAACAAAATCGGGGAGGATATTGATCATGACCGAGATTATGTTTTCACCTACGCCGGAATCAAACAGCTTTGCGACAAATACCTGATCCGAAACCGGGTCAGCGGAACCATCCATGAAACGCCCCAGTTTGCATACATGCTGATCAGCATGACCGCGTTCATGAATTATCCGGAGGAAACCCGGATGGAATATGTGCGCCGTTTTTACAACAGCATCAGCAAACACAAAATCAATTTACCCACTCCAGTCATGGCAGGTGTTCGAACCACCAGCCGAAATTATGCCAGCTGCTGTTTGATTGGGGTGGATGACACGCGGGAAAGCATTACCAGCAGCGCCACGGCCGTGAGCATGGCCACGGCCAACCGTTGCGGCATCGGGATTGATGTGAGCCGGATCCGGGCCGTGGGCAGTCCGGTGAAAAACGGTGAGGTGGTGCATACCGGATTGATTCCTTTTCTAAAAATTTATGAAGCCAGTGTCAAGGCATGGCAGCAAAACGGGCTTCGGGGCGGCAGTGCCACCTGCAACATTCAATGGTGGCACTATGAAATAGAGGACATTGTGGTGCTAAAAAACAATGCCGGTACTGATGACAACCGGGTGCGTAAGCTGGATTATACCGTGGGCATGAGCAAATTGTTTTATGAGCGGGTGCGCAAAAACGAGGACGTGACGCTTTTCAGCCCCCACGAAGTGCCGGAACTCTATGCTGCCTGGGGCACGGATGATTTTGAAAAGGTGTATAAAGAATGCGAAGGCAGGCGTCTCAAGATCAAAAAGAAGATTAACGCCCGCAAACTTTTCGGGACTATCATTAAAGAACGCGTGGAAACGGGTCGCATCTATATCCTGAATGTGGACAACGCGAATGAGCACGGAGCATGGTTGGACAAGGTGACCATGAGCAATCTTTGCACCGAGGTGATTCATCCCACCATTCCCATGCGCGATTATCACGACAATGACGCGGAAATCGGCATGTGTATACTAAGCGCGATCAACATGCTGGAAATCCGCAGCTGGACCGACCTGGAAAAAACCTGTGAGCTGACCGTGCGTTTTCTGGACGAGATTATTGATCTGCAAGATTACTTTAATATGGCCGCAAAGAATTTTGCCAGCAAACGGCGCAGTCTGGGTGTGGGCATAACCAATCTGGCCGCGTTTCTTGCCAAGAATGAAATGCAATATGACGATGAAAAGGCGTTGCCGTTGTTGGACGAATGGATGGAATATTTCCAGTATTATCTGCTCTCTGCCAGTTTGAAGCTTTCCAAAGAAAAGGGGAAATGTGAAAAATTCAACCACACCAAATACAGCAAAGGCATTCTGCCTATCGACACATTCAAGGAAAACGTGAAGAATCTGACCCGGCGAAAGTTTGCCTGTGATTGGGAAGGGTTGCGCAAAGAAATCAAGGAACATGGTTTGAGGCACAGCACACTCAGCAGCTGCATGCCCTGTGAAAGCAGCAGTGTGATCCAAAGCTCAACCAATGGTGTGGAACCGATCCGTTCGCTGATCACATATAAAATGAGCAAGATGGGCAAATTGCCGGTGCTTGTTCCGGGAATTGGAAAATTTGACAAAAACTACCAGCTTGCTTATGATCTGCGAGAAAACAAAGGATTGATCAACATTAATGCAATCATTCAAAAATACATCGATATGGCCATCAGTACAAATGTTTATTACAATTATAGCCATTATGAAAATCATATATTACCTGACGCAGTTGTGATGAAAGAACTAATGTATGCATACAGTATGGGATTAATCAGTCTTTATTACAACAACACAGATGATGGCGACAAAGAACAGTTGATGAATCAGAAGGAAGACCGGGATTGCAGCAGCGGTGCTTGCAAATTGTAACCCGTCTATTATAAATAAATATTCATGAAAAGTGTATTGAATCTAAAAAATATTGACACCACCAAGCAACCTTTGTTTTTGGGGGAAGACCTGAATTTACAAAGATATGATCGTTTTAAATATCCTGTTTTTTTTGAGTTATTTAAAAAACAAAACGAAAATTTCTGGTGGCCCCATGAAATCACATTGGCCAAAGATCGAAGCGACTACAAAGAATTGACGGACACCGAACGTTTTGTTTTTGACAGCAATTTGCGTTTTCAAACGCTGGGCGACAGCATGCTTTCCCGAAGCATTCATTCCCTCAAGGAGCATGTGAGCAATCCTGAGCTGGAGATTTGCATGAATACCTGGGCTCAATTTGAAGGCATTCATAGTTATTCTTATTCTTATCTTTTAAACAATGTGTATCCGGATGCCACCAAGTTTTTTGACAGCATTATGGAGGACAAGGAAATACTTGAAAGGGCCGAATTGATCCGAAGTAATTATGACAAAATACTGGGTGATGACGATAAAAAAGATCTGAAACAAAAAATATTTGATTGTATTCTTTCCGTGAACGTGATGGAAGGCTTGGTGTTTTATGTCAGCTTTGCCTGCAGTTTTTATTTTGGTTATCGGGGCAAAATGGAAGGAAATGCAAAAATTATAAAATTTATTCAACGGGACGAAGCCCTGCATTTTGGAGTAACTCAAAATCTTTTGAAAATATTGCGGGATGAAGACAAAGAAGGATTCACTTCAATTGTTAAAAAAAGTGAGGACAAAATTTACGAAATATACAAACAAGCCGCAGAAAATGAAACAGAATGGGCCAAATATCTTTTTAGCAAAGGCAATTTGCTTGGTTTGAATGAAGAGGTGATGACCGGATATACCAAATGGCTTTGTGATAATCGTCTACGTTCTCTTGGTTACAAAAAGATTTTTAACCAAAAAGAAAATCCATTGTCAGGATGGTTGGACAGTTATATGGACAGCAGCAAGGTACAAGCAGCACCACAAGAAACGGAGTTGCAATCATATAAAATTGCAGCACGAGATACAACTGTTACAGATAGTGATTTTGAAGATATAAAATTATAATATAAAATTATTTTTTCAGCACTTGTTTGCTGTCAATGATAAAATCCAAAAAAAGATCATATATTTTATTCAGGCAATAATTGCCCTTGATATTGGCTTTGGCTTCACTGTCCACATCACTTATTGCTGAATTGAAAGCGTTGCTGTATTTGCTTATAAAATCTTTGTAAGCATTTTCTTTCTTTTCAAAAAACTTCATGGATATTTTTCATTTAAATTTTCCCGCATTTCCCGTATAATTGTCAGATATTTGAGCAGGGTTTCCTGTCCGTTCCCATAACTTTCCTTTTGTTCCTCACTTTTTAATGAATTTAGGTTGGGTTGGGCATCCATGAGTGTTTCCAGATGTGCTTCCAGTAACATCAAAACGCCATAATCCATGGCATCGTATTCAATAATCTTCTTGAGTTTCTTCATGTTGTTTTTTCCAACCCAATGCAATACTAACGTTGGGAAAAATAGGAATCAGTGTTTCTTTCACACGTTCTGCTACATACCGGTGTTCTTTTTGTGTTTCTGGACTGGCCCGGAGATTTACGTAGTGAATCCAGCTTCGCAAGTTGCCTTTCATATATAATGTGGTTTGGGTGGTTAACGGTAATACCATGCGGGCCACTTCTTTGGCCACACCGTTTCTGAGCAAAATTTCATAACAATGTTCGGTGGATTTGATGGTTTCCTGAATCAGATTGACCAGTATGCTGTGTTGTTGGCTGGTGACAGGTATCACTTCATCGCCCACCTGACGGTTTTTGTCGCCCTGTAAACGCAGTTCTATGGGTTCATAATTATTGACTACGGAATAACGCTGGCTGAATTCTTGAAAATTGAAACTGCGATGACGAACAATCTGTGCAGCAATCGCTCGGCTGGTCTTGATTTCAAAGGTAAGATCCACCATTTCAAACGGACTCCAGTGCTTGTGGTCAATCAGATACTTGATTAGCCGGGAACTTGTCTTTTTGTTAAATTGATTTTCCGGATTGCTGACCCGGGCAATGTAAACAATCAAGTCTTCGGCGCTAAAATTTTCCCTTATCAGAGGTGAACTTTCTGGTTTGGTTATGCTGATAAGGCGCACCATGCTCATCGAATCTTATTTTAAAGGTTTTCTATAAAAATCAATTTATTTTATATATGCTCGGCTTTGTAACGATCTGCACTGGCTTTTATTTTTTTAAAAATCTCCGGAAGTTTTTTTCTGCCATACTGGGCCGCATATTGTTTCACAAAAATCATGGAAGACGCATCCCGTGTGGATATTTTTTCAATCATCTCAACCGGCACGTTTTTGTTTATCGACAGCAAGTTTAAGGCGGCGAGAACCAAATTCTGTGGTTTGGAATGTGCAATTATTTCCGGGGTGGGAGCTTCACGCATGATACGGGTATAAACAATCGTGTAATTTCCTGCATTTTCCTCCACTTTTTGTGGATCGTTGTAACTGGTCGATAAAATTCCTTTTTCTAATCTTTTCAAAATATTTTTATCTGGGGAACCATGATGAAAAAATGTTTTCATGTAAGATATTGCATAATCAGTGGAATAATCGGAACTTGACAAAAGTGTTTTGAAAATACTTTCTGGAATCATTTTACCAGTCGATAAGCTTTCTATGGCAAAATTATAGGAAATCATCATGTTGTTTGAAATTCTTTCCAGCAATTTGTTGCTCAAAGGTTTTTTGTATTTAAAAAGTGTAATAGCATATTCCACAATTAAATTACCATAATCAAGAATTGCATCCTCCAATTCCTGTGGAACTTCCCGGTTGTTTTCAATCAATCTTTGTGCATAAGTCAGGGACATGAGTCCGTTTTTCAATATCTTTTCATAAAATGTTTTGATGAACTCTTTCTGGGGAGATGTTTCCTCGTCTTCTGAATCCCAATCTTTTTCTCGCAGGGGAAGATCTGCAAAATTAGATTTTTTTATGCTTTTTAAAAGTTGATCGGGTATCTGCTGATCATGAAACGCATAATATTTGGCCAGATAAAAGGAATTTTTTCCGCTTTCACTGACTTTGTCCAAAAGTATTTGGGGAACCTTTTCATGGTTCAATACATATTCCTCTGCCAATTCCTGTGCAAAATCCCCTCCCAAAAGCTCGTGGCTGATGATAGAATTTAACAATATGTCCGGAACAGGCTTGCCTGCCGACCGGAGCTTGCGGATCAATCTCATGGATATTCGGGGATCCCGGGCAATGCTGTTGAGCAATTGCTGCTGAATGTCTTCACTCATTATTATTTTTCCTAAATTAGATTTCCCCCGAGGGAGAAATTTTCTTTTCCAGTTTGTTCAGGTAAAGAAAATATTCAAATGCAGCTTCTTCGTCCCGTTGTATAAATTTTTCAAAAATCTTTTTTTCATTTTCTTTCAAATCTTCATATATTTTTAGGTTGAATGTGGAAATCACTTTTAAATATTCGTTTCGCAAATTTTTGTCCAAGGTTTTCCACGCTTCAAACGGAAGATTCAAACCTCCTTGTTGTATGAATTCCTCTTTTTCACTGTATTTCAGGCTGTTAAAAACCCCGAGATCAAAGTCGTTGGCCAGTTCATTGAATTTTTCTATTTTATCTCTTTCATCCTGTGTCAAAGGTTTGGATTGAAACACACCCTTTTCAAAAGCGGCTTTTAATTCAGGAATTTCCTGAATGGCTTCTTTCGGGGTAACTTTTTTCGTGCCATGACCCTGGTTTCCGTTGTCGGCCCATGTCCATTGGAATTCTTCATTTGGAAGCGCGTCTATAACGATCAAATGAGCCGGATCCTTGTATCCGTTTTTGACTTTTTCATCCGTCCGGGTTTTGACCCGAACAAAATAAAAATTGGATTCGTCTCGCAAACGGTAGTTTGAATACAAATTTCCGCTTGCGGGACGGCTGATGCAGAAGGTATAATTGCCGCCCAATTTTATACATTTGGCCCGATTTTCTCCGGCAATAACCTTTATCTGATCATCTTCGTAAATCGGTTTTTCCGTATCACTCACATTTTCTGGCATGTTTAGGTTTGTTTTGGTTTCCTGTGTATCCACCGCGCTTTCCAAATCACTGAATTTATCAAATCGAGTAATATCCTCGATACGGTTTCGTTTTTTCAATTCCAGAAACTTTTTATAATATTCACCCAGAACATCCAGACTTTGGGTTTCGTTGAAAAACTTGGCCAGTTTGTTTACGTGGCCCTTGCTGGGCGTTTTGTCCATATCTATCAGTTTTGCGGCTATCTTATCGTTTTTATTGTCCAAAATATTAAGAATAGTTTCAACTGTAACCTTTTCATTCAAAGAGACATACTTTTCAAAAATAAGATGATTGTCCCGGGTGAAAGGCATAAAACTATTTATAAAATAATAACTGTAAATATCAACTGTTAATATATAAATAATATTATGTTACACGAAGAAATAAACCTGATTTTGGAAAGATACAAAAGTGTCAAAGGTTCGGATGAAGACGCGATTGATGTTAAAAAGAGCGATCTGAACAAGGATGGCAAACTGAGCGAATATGAAATCGCCCGGGGCCGTGCCATTGATAAAGCGCGGGGCGGTGATGGAAAACTGAAAAAAACCGAAGAAGACGAGGAAACGCCATCACAAAAAGTACCCGATTTATTGTCAAAACCTAAAAAGAAATTGGATAGTTTTGAAAAATATAAACTTGGTCAAGCCAAGCGTTTTTTGAAAAATATGAAGACTTTCAATAAAGTGTTGAGCCACACCAGTGGAATGACTGAAAAAGAAGCCAAAAAAATAGTTAAAAAACTGACCTGATTGAAAAAACCAGAGGCCCGGATAAATCATAACATGAACAAACTAATCACCCTCGTATCGGCGTTGATGCTATCAACCCTTGTGTCCTTTGCGGACACGGCAACAACCGATTCGGATGAAGTGACAGCAGAAGGAGCTTTCCTGGCCACAGCCGATCTTTTGGTTGTGCGTCCGTTGGGAGTTGCCGCCACCATTGGTGGTTTCGGCATTTTTGCAGTGGCTTCACCGTTTGCGGCCATGGCGGATGCAGTTGACCCGGTTTACGACACATTGGTTGCCAAACCTGGGGAATACACATTCCACCGGGATCTGGGCGACTTCAACGAGTAAAATCGTTTAAAAGAAAATACCCGGATGGTTTTTATGCCATCCGGGTATTTTTTTGACTGACTATCACTTGGGTCGCTTGCAAGCTTTCTTTTTATTTGGGGAAGATTTACCCAATTCAATATAATTCTTCAGAGCTTTGATTGTCCCGATTTCAAAATATTGATCTTCGGTGATGACCTGACGGCCGTAATCCACAATCAATTTTTTTTCCTCGGGAGTGACATTTTCAAATTGCATTTGATACATGGTTATTTTTTTGGTTTTTCCCACTGTCATTTGTTTTCCTCCAGTTGTTTTAGTTTGTTTTTTGCTGCTTCCAACGTCTGGTAAGTCCACCCCAAAATGCCCCATTGACTGTCGCCTGGATAAACTTCAGAGGGGTCTATCTTTATTCCAGCAATTTCATAGCCATTATGGTTTTTGATCACGATTACCTCAAATGTGAGTCCCTTGGATTCGGTGTGAGTTTGTGTGTAAATAGCCAGATTGTTTTTTCTGTATATTTGATCGTATTGAAATTTTTTGCGGACAAAACTTTTTTCTAACAATTTCATGTATGTATTTTATGTTGATAAAAAATAAATCAATACTAAATAAAAAAACATGCAAAAAGGTGATAAAGTTTATTTCAAAGTTTTGGAGAATTATGTGAATGATTTAAGTGGCACAATTTTGGAAGATTTGGGGGATAATATGCTGCTTGTTGAAAATAATAAAATTAAAATGTATATCAAAAAAGACCGGGTAACCAAGGATTTAAAAGAATTATTTAAGGTATTTTTTGATTAAATTTTTATTATTTTTCAAAAAATCAGCATCAAAACTGTTTAGTTTATTTACTGCATCATTAAACGTAAAAAATTTTGCCTGAAGATTTTTTTGGTCCAAAGGCTGTAATTTTTGGTTTTCCACCTGAAACAGGTACATAAACACAATTCGTTTTTTTCCTTTGCGGGTAGGGCGATAATATCGTCCCAGGCTTTTAATAGGAACAAGCGAACGAATTCCGGTTTCCTCTTTTATTTCGCGTATGGCTGCTGCCAAAGGAGCTTCCCCGTCGTCAATTCCACCTTTGGGCATGCTCCAACTACCGTCAATTTCTTGCGTGAGAACGATATTTCCGTTTCGGTCAAAAAGTAAACCTCCAGCAGAACGACGTTTAGCAAGTTTGGAAATCTCCGAAAAACTCGGAAATTTCATTTATTTTTTGGTTTTCTTGCTTTTCTTTTTGCCGGACTTTTTGGTGGTCTTTTTGACGGGAACAACTTCTTCAACAAAGTCATCAAAGTTTTCTTTGCTGGGAAATAGGTTCACGATGGCGTTTTTGGCATCTTCCAGTTTCCACTGAACGGTCCAACGCACAGTGTCCAGAAAATCACCAATATTTTGTAGTAATTTCATAATATATATTTACTTTTTATCTACTTTTTGCAATATTTCTTGCACAATCTTCGGCTTATCAAGGTTTTGTGCAATATATTCAATAAAGTTTTCCTTTTCATCTTTGATTTGGTCTTCATTTATTTCTGGCAACAAATTGGAAAGATTCACGTGATATGAAGGATTTTCCAACACTTCAAAAAAATTGGTTTTGTTGTCGTCATCAAAAACATCCAGAAGTGTGTCGTATGGAATCATGAGCGAAGTTTTTCTTCCTTTCTTGTCAAAAGCTATTCCTCGCTGTTTGAATATTTCTAGGATCGATTTTTTTTGGTAATCCTTGACCAGTTTACTCATGTGTTTTTGCAAAATGCCTTTGACCAAACCGTAAAATTCATCGTTGGTTTCAAGATCCTCGCCAATGTCGGAATATACGCGGCGCACATTATTGACTTGTTGGGGAGAAAGCACATTGTTAAGCACAAACGGTATCATTTCTTCTTCCACATTTTCGTCAAAAAACGCCAATAACGGATTTTGAACAAATGTTGCAATGGTGCTGCCTATGTTTCCATAATATGAATTGTCCAGAATATTGCTTAAAAATTCATCATATTCTGTTTTGCCCATGGTGACCCGTAAACCATCCTCGTCAAATTCCGCCTGGTTGTCGCTTTTTTCCGAAAGCAAATGCAGAGCCCGGTTCAATTTGCCCATGTCCAGCTGACCCTGTGTGATCATGGTCACAATGTTGCGGACACTGATGTTTTGCAGGAATTGATCCGGTTCTTTTTCCAATATTCCCAATCCACCCGTCAATAGTTCCGCCTTGAGCAGATTTTCCTCGCTGAGATCAGTTTGTTTGTAATCGTCCACGATTACCTTGCCCACGATGGGATGCATGCTGAAAAAGTTGAATACATCAATCGGACGGTCATCCGAATTCATGTACTGACCGCTGGGAAAATGAAACTGAAATTTAACCGGTCCGTTTTTGGTTTTTAAAAACACCACATACAACGGACCATCCTTGGTGTAGCTTTGAAAATAAGTGTTGTTTTCGCTTCGGGCAGCGGTGCACCACCGGGTGTTGTTGCCCAGGCTTTGGCTGGAAGAAAGTGAAAGGGGAACTCCCACAAAATACTGGCTGTTGTCCAGAAGAATACGCACCTTGGTTTTGTCCTTGACCAGTTCCTCCTCGTATTTGGGAATGAATTGTTTAATGATGTAATAAAGGGTCTGAAAATCCGGTATTTGGTTGATGTCCCGCACATTCTTTTTGTTCAGGGAAACCTTGCTTTTGTTTTTGTCGTAGATTTTCAGGTCGCTGTTGATCTTGTAAAGGTCCTCATTCAAAAACCGTTTCACGTGAGTCAGTGTTTTTCCCGCCCCTTCACCTTTCTCATCGAATTTTTTCAGGAAAGTTTTCAATATCCATTCGCTGTATTGACCGGCATAACCAGCCCCTTTTTCCATGTCCACCTTGCTGAACGGGTCTGCACTGATCAGGTTGTCAATGGTTTCACTGAGAAATTCCAGGTAGCTTTTGTATTTGGGGTTGGTTTCTGTTCCTTTTTTGAAATCCTCATAATTGCTGGGCAGATTGCTTTCCTCGGGCCAGATGTGTAGAAGTTTGCCATAAAAAACCTGAAGATACTTGTTTTTCAGAAACTCAAGCCGATCCACGTTTTCTTTTAAAATATTGCGGCTATAGCTTTCACCAATATTTTGCAGGTCGGATCTCATGCTCATGATTATTTACTAAATATTTTTTTTGTCAACATTAAAAATGTGGTTGCAAACCGCCCGTGGCAGCCGGAAGAAACGCCGTGCTGGGCATGTTGCTGCTGTCCATGTGTTTATTTTGCACGAATTGACGAAAGTTTGTGATTTTACGCTTCTTTTTTGACTTTTTCACATAACTATTTACAATACCTTATTACAGTTATGAATGAAACATACCAGCCGTATGCCAAGAGCAACTCCACATATAGCCCTTTCAATCTTTTTTATTATTATACATTTCGTTTTAAAAAACAACCGTATGTATTTAAACTGACTAATTTGCTCATTAGTGATAACATTTTGGAAAAGCTGGAAAGCAAAGGAGCAGAAATTGTTTTTGAAAACCGGACGGATTATCGCAGCAAAAAAAGTGATAAACGAAATGTGTTCACGACCCAGTATTTTTATGTTTACAAAGATGCACTGATTTGCCTGGATCGGTCCAAGGATGATGAGAACATTGATTTTATGCCGCCAATCGGAACTGACAATTTTGAGGAAAAGATGAACAAAAAAAGTTTCTGGACACAGATTCTTTATACCGACAAAACCACATTGGAGGAAATACGAGAACTTTTTGAATATCGAGAAGAAGCAAAACAAGGAAATGTGTTTCTCATTTGTCAGGATCCTATCGAGGGTACATATTTAAAAAAGTTTGATGTGCGTCTTCCCAACACTGAAATTGATGTGGAATTGAATTATGGAAAAGAATTTGCAAAGAAATATGAAGTTATTTTATCGAAATTAAAAGACGATCAAAAAAGTGGATTGGTTCTTTTTTCAGGTGTTCCCGGCAGCGGCAAAACAACTATTGTTAAAAATATTGCCATAAATATTGACAAAAAAATTATTTTTGTTCCGCCCGGTACCGTGGACATTATAACCACCCCGGGCTTTCTAAATTTCATGTTGGATCACAAAAACAGCATTCTTTTGATCGAGGACGCTGAAAAGGTGATTCGCAGCAGGGAAGGTGAAGGATGCAATCCGGAAGGTGTTAGTAACATTTTAAACCTTACAGACGGTGTTCTTGGAGATTGTTTAAATCTTTTTGTCATAGCCACTTTCAACACACCTCGGGAAAAAATAGACAAGGCTTTGATAAGAAAAGGACGACTTGTGGCAGAACACCATTTTGAGGAATTGACGGCTGAACAAGCCAATATTATTTTTAAAAAAATAGGAAGCAAGCGGGTAACTGAAAAAAGCATGACTCTTGCGGAAATATATAATGAAGAAGGCGGTATGGAGGAAAAGGAACGGGAAAATGAAAAGAAAAGGATTGGTTTCTCATCAAAATAATGTTGTGTTTTGAATAAATAATAAAAGAATGGCACTCAAAAATTTTACCCAATTTACACCTCAAACACTTCTATCCGCCACCGACTATGTCGTGGGTTACCGGGATCTGGATGAAATTCGTACTGATCTGGACAGTTTAACAAATGCAATAAGTGGTCTTCTGATCACTAAGGGATTTACCCCGGGCGGCAGTTTGGGTAGCGTTCGCCGGATCAGTTTCCGTTATACGATTGGAAGCAGTAGCCCGGTAAATGCAGTTAGCGGCTTGGATGATTTTAGTCGCACACTTTCATATACACCCAGCCAAATTGAAGTTTATCGCAACGGCTCTCACCTTATTGAAAGCTTGGACTTTCTTGCTACCAACAGCACACAAGTAACCAATCTCAGCACACTGAATGTTGGGGATATTGTGGAAGTTGTGGCTCTTAGTGCCACGGGCGTGACAGTGATTGAAACACTGACAGGATCGGGTGTCATTGTTCAATCCAATTATCGCTACACGGTTCCTACAAGTCTTGCCAACGGTGCTGTCACAATAACAGGTCCGGATGACTTTGGTTCCACTCTTCGTTATGCCGCACCTAATCTTGCTGTATATCTTAACGGTTCGCATCTTGTAAACAGTTACGATTATACCTCAACAGACGGATTGAACATCACATTGAATGAACCAGTCGCCACAGGCGACGTGGTGGACGTGCAAACACTCAGTTCAGTTGGAACTGGTGCTGTTTACGGTTTGAGTGCATTTTCCGGGGTGAGTCAGTTAAATGCACAAAAAGGTGTAAAGGCAAATGCTTCCACCGGAATCATCACGGTTAGTGCCGACATTGTTGGATTGTCCACCAAAGCTTCTCCGGCAGCAGGCGATCAAGTCATGCTTTTTGATGTGGCTGGTAACGACAATAGAAAAACAACAGTCTCAACATTAACAAGTTTGGCTATTGCTGGTAGTGCCCCTCAATTAGCCCAAGCATGGGTCAATTGGAATGGTTATCCTCAAACGTCACCGGGAACATATTCCCGAACCGGAAACACAGTCACAGTTACTGTAAACCTCCATCGTCTTTCGGCCGGAATGATTGCTGATTTAAATTATACAAGCGGTGCTGCCAACGATGGTGCATATGTTGTTACCAATGCAACAACCAACACATTTCAAGTCACAGATCCATCTTCTGGCACAACCAGTGGGAACGTAACACTGAATTTTTACATAAGAGAAAGTTACAATGTATCGAGCATATCTTATAGTACTCCCATTTGGAGAGTAAATTTTGCCACACCATTCACAAAAACATCTTATGCGGTGGTATGTAATAGCAGTAGTGCTTTGGCAGGAAATTATCAACCAGCAAATACGAGCATTTATTGTGATGCAGCAAATGGTGCGGTGGATAAAGATGAAACCGGAGTTAAAATAGTACTTGGCACTGGCAATAGCCCCAGTGCAACAATTAGCTCAGAACAATGCATAGCTGTATTTGGAAGTTAATTTATGAATGAATTCCGACGCATAGTTTACAAAGAACCAGATGGCAGAATATTCATATTGTGCCCCACACCTTCTTGGGGTGGAACACTGGAACAATTGGCAGAAAAAGATGTTAAAAAAGGATATGAATATGCACTTTTGGAAAGTTCTCAAGTTCCCAACGACCTTTTGTTCATGAGTTGTTGGAATTTTGACAAGAATTCCAACCCGGTTGTTTCTGTTGATATAGAAAAAGCAAAATTGTTCTGGAAAGACAAATGGCGGGAAGCCCGCAAACCCATTCTTGAAAAATTGGATGTGGAATTTTTACAACAACTGGAATTGGGTGATACTGTGGGAAGAAATGAAGTTGTTCAAAAGAAACAGGTTTTGCGGGACATCACATTGATTGAAATTCCCGGAAATACAACACAGGAAATTCGAAATTTCTGGCCAGAAGTTCTGGGACCCAATCCCTACGCTTCTCAATAATTGTAAAAATCCTTCAGTGTTTCTGAAGGTGGTTTTGAATAAATAAATTATATGCCTATCACGCCTGCTTTATCTGGTGCAAAAATGGCCCGAAATCAGGGCGTTACCCGGGATTTTCTGGCACCTAATGTTGCCAGCACCAACAAAATACAACAGGTGGCCAGTGACCGGTTTCTGGCTCGGGACATTCGCACCAGCGGAACAGGCAATGTCAGTCCGGTACAACCGTGGTATGATGTGCAAGTTCCGGATTGGACAACCGGGGCACATATAACCAACTGGAGTACCTTGCAATATTATTTGAGCAGCGTGGCACAAACCAACAGCTTGGTTCCGGCCAGTGCGGTTTACATGGAAGTTTTTGGAACCGTTTTGGGTAGTGTACCATTGGGTCCAGCTAATGAATCTGGAATTTTAGCACCAAATGGTAAAATTTATCTTGCCCCAAGAAATGGAAGTTTGCTTAGTGTAATTGATCCGGCCACCAACACTATAAGTGTGATTAATAGCACCTTTCCGGGGGGTGCCGCATTTTATACAGGAGGTGTTCTTGCTCCTAATGGTAAAATTTATTTGAATCAAGCAGGAATTTCTGTGGGAAGAGTTATCGATCCATCCACAAACACGGTGGCAACACCATATACTTTTTCAGGCATAACAACCAGTTTGAACGGACACTTCGTTTTTGTGGTGGCTCCCAACGGAAAACTTTACGGAATGCCAATAACTGGAAACAGTTTGATTCGATTAGTCGATCCATCCAATGATACAGCAACAAATATTATCACTTTAGGAAGTGCAATTAGTGGAGGTACTGCGTTATTGGCACCTAACGGTAGAATATATTTTACTGCAACAGGAACAAACGGTTATTCATTTGATCCGAATAATAACAGTATAACAACTTTAAATAATTTTAGTTTAAGTTTTTCAGGTCAAAGTTCAGCTATAGTGGATAATTCAGGTTATATAGTGACTTTATCAGGTTCCGGAACAACGCCTAATTTATTAAAATATGATCCAAATAATGATACAACAACAACTCTTACATTAAATTCTGGTCCTTCTTTACCAACAGGAGCATGGGGATTTGGGGGTATACTCGCACCTAATGGTAAAATATATTATGCTCCTCATAATGCAACAATAGGCGTAATACTTGATGTAGAAAATCTTAGACTAACAACATATGGAAATAATAGTGTATTTCCCGGTAGTCAAGCGTTTGCAGACGGAATATTTCACCCAAACGGTAAAATTTATTTTTACCCACATTTAGCAACTTCCTGTGTCGCGGTTTCAATTTTAGCTAATGCTAATTGGAACAACAATGTTTGTACCAACCCAATGTTTAACAGATATTAAATAAAACCATGAGCCTAGCAAACGATCTATCCAAAATGGCCCGCGACGGAGGAGTGACAACTCCCAAGCTCGCAGACAATGCTTTTACCACGGACAAACTGTTTCAGATTGGTCAGGGTCAATTCATAGGCCGGGATAACACACAAACCGGAACCGGCAATGTAGGGGCCACACAAACTTATCCAGACATCAGTCTGACCAGCGCACTGAGCGCACCTTTCAATGCCACCACTGCATGGCGGAGTCTGAGTGCTTACATGAACCAAGTGGATAATACAAATGCAGCCACTCCTCCTGTTTTTCTTTCATACACATCCGCTGTTTTTACAGGAACAACCCAAGGAGCTGTATTGGCTCCGAATGGAAGGATATATTGCGTACCAAGAAATGGTACTGCAGCAGGAACCCGATGTTTTGTGGTGGATCCTGAAACTGAAACTGTGACTTTTTTTGGAACATTTTCGGACGGATATCAAAACGGTGTTTTGGCTCCAACAGGAAGATTATATTTTATACAGGACACAACTACAGTGCTTGCCATGGTGGATCCCAGCAATAACACTGTTGCAAATGCTGCTACCATAAACAACAGCATATTTGATCAATTTGATGGTGCAGTGGCTCCTAATGGAAAAATATACATACACGGGGGATATGGGTCTGATTCTACTCTTGGGGTAATCGTGGATCCTAGCAATAATTCCATAGCAACTTTGGGAACATTCGTCCGGTCATGTCCTGCCGGTGGTTATGCAAATACCGGAGTTGTTTTGGCACCGAATGGAAAAATATATTGTATGCCCGCTCAAAACTCTTTGGGGGAAATCATAGATCCTGAAACAAATTCCGTAGTTTCTCGGGGATATGCGACATTTACAGGAGCACCTTCTTCCGGTTTAAAATACACAGGAGGTGTTTTGGCACCGAATGGAAAGATATACTGTATTCCTTATGAATCTTCAATTTGTCAAATAATTGATCCCAGCACAAACACACTGCAAAGCTTTGGCACATTCAACGGTGCCGTGGGATCCAGGCATTATGGAGGCGTTTTGGCCCCAAACGGTCTTATTTATTTAATGCCTTATGCAAGTACCAGTGTTATTCGCGTTATAGACCCTTCCAACAACACAGTAAATACAGTTTGCACAATACCCACAGGCTACCTTGGTGGTATTTTATGTCCAAACGGTAAAATATTCATAATTCCAAGTTCCGCATCTCAAGGATTGTTTTTAAATTTTAACTTGAATAATAAATTTAACACAAATAGATGTTTAAGTCCTTTTTACAACAAATTATAACAAATATTAAATAATCCTATGCCAACAACCCCCGCATTATCCGCTGCCAAGATGAGACGCAATTTGGGTCTGACCACCGTCAAATTGGCGGAAAACAGCGTCACAACAGATAAGATTCAGCAATTAGGGGACAGCCGGTTTCTGGGTCGCACCAGCAGCGGCACCGGCAATCCGGAACAAATCAACCAGTTTTTGCACATGCGGGTGCCGGGATGGACAAATGGTGGCATATATTCTAATTTTTCAGCTGTTACTGCCCATGTTCAGGGATTGTCGTTTAGCAATCGCAACATAAGCATCAGTGCTGCCACATTCGAAACTTACGGATCCGGTGTTTTTCCCGGAACAAGTGCGTATACAGGTGGCACAATTGCCCCCAACGGTAAAATTTATTTTGCTCCTTACACTGCAGCCGTTGGAATAGTTTTGGATCCAGTAAACAACAGCATAGGCACATTTGGTCCGGTACAAGGTAGTGCTGCAGGAAAAAATCAAGGAGGAATATTGGCCCCCAACGGTAAAATATATATTATACCGGATAATGCAACCGCCGTAACCATTTTGGATCCAAGCAACAATACTGTTTCCAGCATAATCGGACCCGGAGGAAATGACAAATGTGCCGGGGGAGCACTAGGAAGTAGCGGAAAAATATATTGTTTTCCGGCGAATGTTAACAATTTCATATTTGTTATTAATCCAGCCAATGATACCATAAGCAGCATTTCTCTTCCTTCAACAGGGGGATATGCAAGACCCATAACCTTAAAAGATGGAAAAGTTTTTAACAATCCGCTCCCGGGATATGGCATAACATTGTTTCGGGTAGTAGACCCTACTAATGACACAGTCAGCAGCTATGCCATAGCCGACACATCCATAATTTCTGGTACTTTTCTTTCAGAACAAGCGTTTAACGGTAAAATATTTCTCGTTCCTAACAACGGAAATGTTATCGGAGTTGTGGATCCAGACAATAATTTTGCCATAAGCACTTACTCAAGTGGAGGGCTTAATGGTTGTCAATTTCCCACAAAAATTGCAAACGGAAAAATATTCACAAGCAGCGGCTCACAAACACTTATTGCATTGATTGATCCAGATGATGTTTCAGTAACAACTCTGCGGGTACCGTCAGTAGGGGGAAGCTCTCCGTATGGACTTCACATAAACCACCCCAATGGAAAAGTGTATTTTATACCCCTTAATGCTTCTAGTGGATTGATCATGAATCCCGGATTTAACAATAATTTTAATATAAATCTTTGTACCAGTCCTCTTTTGAACAATGCATAAAGAATAAATATATTATATGACAAATTACATAGATTATGGCAGTTACTATGAAACCGGTGATGTGGTGATTTGTCGCATGCGCAAAGATCAACCCTATAATCCTTTTAGTAGTAACGATCAAACATGGGAACAATATGTAAACCAACAGGTTGCAGAAGGCAAAGCGATTGTTACCCAGCTTACACAAGATCCGACCCGTCTGGCCGCTTATTGGGCGGATGTTAAAACCAAGCGTAATGGTCTATTATCTGAAAGTGATTGGACACAATTCCGGGATGTGGATCTGGCTAATAATACAGAATGGGTAACCTATCGTCAGAATCTTCGGGACATTCCTCAGACCTATGCCGCTGATCCTCGCCTTATTATTTGGCCCACTAAGCCTGTTTAAGCAAAGCCACGTAAATCCCATTTCGCCAAGTGTCTTTGTTTCGGGGTAACAGGATTTTGTCATAAATTATCTCAAATCCTGCCTCAGTTACGCCTTCCATGGTTCCAAATACCACATCCATGCTGTTGCAATAGTCATCACAATAATATATAAAATATTTTTTCATGTATTGTTTATAATGCGTAAGGGCCAGTTTTTGAGCTTCCCGTGAATGGCAACCATCATAAAAATACACATCAAATTTTGCATTCAGATTATTCAATATTCCTTCTGAAAAACTATCCTGATCTATCACTATGCTATCTTTATTTGCACTTTTTAATTTTTGTAAAAATTCATCTTTGCCGCCATATTCACTCCAATTGTCCACTCCGACATAAAGATTGGGATTGTTTTTCCATAATCCGGCAATAAAGGTGGCCCCTTTATAAACACCCACTTCCAGATAATTGCATTTGTATAAACTGGCCAGATTATTGGCCAGATGCTTGGTGGCAGAACAAGTCATACCATCCACTTTTAGATCTATGTATTCGCCATCTATTTTAGAGCTTTGATAATCGGCATTTTTCATGCTGTAAAGCATATGCTGCAAAAGCGGATAGCTTTCATTTAATACCAATTCTTGTTCTTTGTCTTCACCGTTTATAAGGGAACTGTATTTTTCCTTGTTTTTTACCAAATATTCTGGAAAACTGCTGTCTATCCCCACTTTCTCTGTTTTATAACCCGGACGCAGAAACAGATCCTGTCCATTTTGTATGCGTTCTTTTATGCCATCCTCACTGAAATCCAATCCAGAATTACGATATTCATCATGGGCAAAGCTATATATTTTCTTTCGCACGTTTTTTGGCCCGCCCATGCTGGTAAAATGCCAACCCGCATCATTCATTCGGGGATAGCTTTTGGATCTTTCATCCCGGTAATATTGAAAGTCATTGTTTTGGCGATATTGAAAAAATTTAAGTGCAACGGTACTGTCGTTTTGCAGGAGATTGGCCGGTTCAACAACCTTGTTATGAAAACTTCCACTATACATGTTAAAACAAAGAGTATGGGGAAATGCATTTTCCGGTAATTGTTTCAAATCCAGAATTGATTGTTTCCGGGGTATTTCATCCACATCCGAAAGCAGAATGATGTCATCGTCCCGAAGATTAACCGGTATCTTTTCACTCAAGCTGCGGCGATGGTCGTTTTCAACCCCCCAGCTACTTGGATTCTTTATATCATCAAAAATAACCAGATCAATTTTATGTAAAAACGGGCGAAACCGTTCCCGATTAGCACTAAAATATAGTGGTTTTGGTTTATTGGCGTGGGTAACCGTACTTTCACTAAGCACAAAATGATCCACCACATCGTTCAGTTCGTGTAGCCGGATTTCCAAAAGATCCAGTTCATTGTTGAATGTGAATGCGTCTATGATTTTCATTTTTCCAGTATCAAAAGTCCGTTGTTTTGATGTGTGTAATGGCTGATTTTCCATTCCTTGTTATTTTGCAGAAATTCCATAATGGCCGGAACAAGTCCCAGATCCTTACCGTCCTCACCGGTATGACCAAATGTGAAAACATCATGAAATCCCAGATATTTGCGGGCTTTTTGTGCATGTAATTTCAATTCCTCCTTTAGTTGAGAATAGGTGTGCCAAGTGTCAATAAAAACAAAATCATATTCATCAATCTCTGTTTTTAATACATCGGAAACCCTGTATTCATAATCAATGTTTTCATTTTTTGCGTATTTTTTATGCTGTTCCAGATCCGGTGAATATTCAATATCATATGAAACAAGCTTTTTGGGTCGAGCATGCAGAAATGTCCAGGTGCTTATCCCTTTTCTCACGCCCATTTCACATATGGTATCGCATTTCTTTGCATATTCTAACAATATCGGCAAATGTTGATTAATGTCACTGGGAATACTGCAATTGATTGTGTGATATTCCTGAATTGTTGGAGGTGCAAAAGTTGCTTTGGAAATCAAATCTTTAACTGCTGTTACTGTTCGATCCAGTGTATAGATGCTGCGATAGATTTCCCGGATTTTGTTATTATCCATGCTTTGGCTTTTCTTAAAAGCTTCCTGTATGCTCATGTCCTCTTTGAAAATGAACAATTCGTCTGGAAGATCACCAAATCCTATCAGTTCCTTGGTGCTCCTTTCCATGTAAACAGGAATGCCCGTATCCAAAGCTTTGCATACGGCATAGCAATTAATCCCCACTTTCTTGTTGTGAACCAAAAGCGAGGTGTACGGCAAAAGATCATAATCCCGCTCAAAACCATCTGGACAAAGTTGGGAACCCACTATTTTCACGTCATATCCGTTATATTTTAAATGCATCAATTCGCCTGTTTCCTCCACCATGGCCGGAAGAGATATGATTTGGGTTATGTATTTTTTCTGACGCAATTCTGGCTGATGTGGCACCCAATTTGGACAAAACTGAAAACCAAATTTTTTGGCGTCTGGATGATTACAAGTTTTCAAAATGTTCAAATGACCAAAAGCTTTTAATTCTGCTTGCATCTGGCAATCCCACCAGGTTTTGTTCCCGAAAAGATCATTGGGAATGATCGACACATATTTGTCGTATCCTGACCAATCGTTTGAAAAAATCAGGTTTTTAAAATCTGGATACACCTGTTCAGGTGTGAAATATTCGTTGGCTATCCGGAATCTGTTTCCGCTTATTCCTCCTGGAGGAAATCCAAGTTGTTTGGCAAGTTCACCGGACGCCACGTGAGTTTCTATTTCCAGTTGCTGGAATGCCTTCCACAGATAAAGAAGACAATCCTGATGATGATTGAACATCAGGAAGCGCATAAACGTTTATACAAATCTCCTGTGACCCACTTACTTTCCCAGTATTTCATATCCAGATACATGATATCTTCAAATTCTTCGTTATGTGGTTTTTTACTAACTCCACCATCATGAGTGCAGGTGGCTTGGGCACAATACCAAACTTCCCATCCTCGGGCACGGGCCGTGAAACACCAATCGCTGTCAGAACCGATCAGAAACAGGTTTTCATCCATGAGTCCAATATCTTCTACCATTTCCCGGCGAACAACGAAACATGCTCCGTTGATCCACGGAACCATGGTGCTTTCGTTATGCATGCCCAAACTGACTTTTCCGGTGATATGAACACCATAAGGATATGCCTGACTGCATCCGGCATGAACAATAGTGTCACCATCTGATGCAATTTGTTTAACTCCGGCAATTCCACACTTTGGATTCATGTCCATGAAAAGCTCAAGATTTTGTATGAAACGATCATGCACATAGCAATCACTGTTGATAACCAAAACATATTTGCATCTTTGCTCAAATATCAAATATCTTATTCCTTTATTGTATGCCTTGGTGAATCCCAGATTTTCCTTGCTGTTATCGTGATGATAAATTTCAATATCTTTTAACAGATTTATGCATTTTTCAGTCTGTTCCGGGTTTTTATAGCTGACCACCACTGCGGCTGTTTTCATAGTGTTTGTAACCTTTCATCGACCCGGTCAATCACACCTTTCCAATCAAATGCTTTTTGTTGGCGAATGATGTGAACACTGGGATACCACACGGTTGTTTCTCCTTCCAATCCCCATCGCCATTCTGGAAACCATGGAAGCATGAGTATGGTGGGCACTTTCATGGCTCCGGCCAGATGTGCTTGCAATGTGTCAATGCTGATCACCAGATCCAATCCTTTGATCAACTGGGCAGTTTCATACACATTTTTGAAGTTTTTCACAGGGTTTTCAATCCCCAGTTTAACATTGTCATCCTCATATTCATCTTTGATAAGGGAAAACCATTCAAAGCGGTTGTTTTTCTCTATGAGCCCGCGAAGCAGATCATAATCCTTTTCAAAAATAGTGCGATAACGGTTGTATTGGTGGTTGTTGCTACCTGCCCAGCAAATGCCTATTTTCTTCTTGGGACCGGGCAACTTTTTGGGTTCCACAATCAGATAAGGATCGTCATTCAACATGTCATCGTTGGTCAGACCCAATCGCTGGGGAATGCTCATGATGGGAAGCCACACATCAAAATCCGTGGCATCTGATGCACTTTGTATGATTTGGGTTTTTTGTTTCAGATGCAGCATGGTGTCATAGATCCGGGGATTGCACCAGTATTTCACATGCTTGAAATGGTTTTTGAGAAGATGCAGCCATCGGGCTGCCATCACATTGTCACCCAATCCCTGCTCGGCCGCCACCAGTATGGTCTTGTCTGGCATGGGTGTGCCGTCCCATATGGGCTTCATGCGAAGAGGTTTTACGGCCCATACACCCTCGTTTCGCACTTCATAATTTCTCCACGCCTCGGTATAATTTTTGTGCAAAAATGTGATGTATGCCAAATACCATTTCTTGCTGAAAAGATCAATTTTAAGCCCCTCAAAAGTTTTTTTGGCTTGCAGAATCTGTTTGTTGAAAAGCTGGGCAATGCCCAACGCAATATTGCAATGATGGTTTTCCGGCTCTATTTGTTGACCCTTTTTAACCCATATGATGGCTTCATCATTTTTGCCAACACTGTTGCAGCTGAGTGCTATTTTCCAGTAAAATGACACCTCTGAAGGAAACTGTTTGATCAAATCCAGGTAAACAGCATATGCATCCTCATATCGGGCCACGTTGGTGTAAAGCTCGGCCAGCATGATTTTTTGTTGGGGATCTTCGGGGTTGTAAAGATGCTTTTCAAAAGTTTTCAGTGCTTCTTTGTTTTTGCGTTGAAACTTGTTCAGGTTGAAAAGATTATTATAAAATAATTTTTGATCCGGATCCATCTCAATGGCTTTTTTGTAAGTTTCTTCGGCTTTTTTGGTTTGTTCATCCCGTTCCAAAGCGTTACCCAGAGCATTCAAACACAATGCCTTGTGTTGCTTGGTTTCATAAAGATCCAAGCATTTTTCAAAATATTTGATGGCTTTTTCAAAATTACCATATCCCATGAACTGCATGCCCATGTCGAAATACTTGTCCCGGTCCATATAGGGTTTATTTAAACACAACATTTGATATTTCAACTTTCATGTTAAAATAGGTAGAATGATTGATGTTCATTCGTTTCTGAGCAATCATCTGGCAAAAATATATTATAACAAATATAACCAGACATATAATGGTTGTTGCCCAATTTGTCGGGAAGGTGATTCTTGGCTTAAACGGAAAAGATTTTATTTTTACACAAAAACCAACAGCTGTTATTGTTTCAATTGTGGATACAGTGCCAAATTATATAAATTATATTACGATCTTACCGGCAAGCCTATGGGCAACAAAGATTTTTATAATACCTGGATGATGGTGGAAAAAAAATCTGTAGAACCTGAAATACTTCCTAAAGATTCTGTTAATATTTTTGATACCACACAAGTGTTTAAAAACATGAAAAACCATCATTTCAAGGAATGCGTGGCATATGTTTGTAAACGCCGTCTGCATTCTGCCATAAATAAACCTAAAACATTTTGGTTCAGCTCGGTTGATTACATTCATAAAAACAGATTAATCATTCCATTTTATGATTTGGATGGAAAAATTGTGTATTATCAAAGCCGAAAATTACCATCTGATAAATCAGAATTGCCCAATTATCTGAGCAAAAGCGGAGGAGACAGAAGTCTTTTTAATGCAGATCGCATATCAGAATTCCCATATATTTTTATATTTGAAGGTCCAATTGATGCTTGTTTTTGTAAAAATGGCGTGGCTGTGAGCGGAATCAATAAAAGTCGAAACAGTCTTACCGAAAAGCAAGAAGATCAACTCAAAAACTTTCCTCTACACACAAAAATATGGGTGCTGGATAATCAAAATCAAGACGAAACTGCCCATAAAAAAATAAAACAACTCATAGAAAGTAAACAAAAAGTATTTGTTTGGCCAAAAACAATACCTTACAAAGATTTTAATGAAATGTGCGTGGACCGAAAAACGAACGGGGTGGAAACTGACTTTGTTTTGAAAAACAGTTTTGAAGGACCCAAAGCCCGACTGCAAATGCAGATCTGATTATTTCTCGCTCTTGCTGCTGATCAGATATGCCTTGAGACGTTCGCTCAAACCGCTAAGTTCCACGCAAACCCGGGCAATCTTTTTGGTTTCGCTCTTGGCAACCTTTTCAAAAAGAGTGTCGCAAGGAGCCACATGAAGCTGTGTTTGAACTGAATTGGTGTCGGGGCTGTTCAGATATTCCAGAAACTTGTCGATATTTTTCACCCAGCTTTGCAGTTCGATGGCTTGGGCAGCGTTTGTTTTGCGGGCAGCCATTTGTTCCCGAGTGACAGCTTGCACATCAAACTCACTGGGTTGTGTGTCTTTGTCCAGTTCCGCTTCCATGCTGGCCCGATCAGTTTCAGTCGGTCCAGCTTCAGGTGCGGCCAAATCAGAAACCACATCTTTTTCGTCTTGTTCGCTTATAATATTTGCAAAATATTTGGAAAATACTGCCATATTATTATTTATTATAACGATAAATAATTTATATATGTTTAATGAAGATACACAGATGATTTATAACCGCTGGGTATCTGGAATAGCCACCCGAGAGCTTAAAGGGCAAACACTTACAGTAGACGATTTGGTAAAAAAATTCAGCCCGGAAGGTGCAACTTTGGCTCCCAAAACCCTACCTTACCCTTTGGACCGGATTTTTGAAAGTTTAGCCGATAATTTTACAAAACTAAGCAACAGCAAAATGATCTGCGAAATGAGCAAAAATAACCCATTGATTGGCAACAAGAAAGAAAAGTTGCAACAGTTGGAACAGGTCATAGAAAAGATACAAAAAGCTCAAAAGATACTTGAAGAAACAGTAGACCCTCTAAATAAAATTTTAGAGGGATAAAATGCTGTTTAGAATAACCTTATTTTTAAGTCTTCCATTTGCCGCCTGTGGCATCCTGTATTCATTGGATGTTTCCGGGTTTTGGCCCTATTTCTTTGCCACGGTTTTTTCCGTGGGTTTGCAATATGCAATTGATTTTGGATTTAGAAAATTTGCAATTGTTCGATATGGACTTCGTTTAAAGCAGGTGGATCTGGAACTGGAAAAGGAATACAACAAACGGGGATTTGAACTCACCTGTCCTTGCATGGATAAACACAAATGCTTTGTTCCAATCGATCTGCAAGAAGGCACTGTTTACGATTGTCCAAAATGCGAAAAGAAGGTTTCAGTTTATGTTAAATTGGACACAGCACTCAACACCGAACCAGTGGTCACTCAATCCTTGGATGCCCTGCCCCTGAATCTTAAAGATGAATAACAACCTTCTTTTTCAAATAGCCAAAAGTGTGACCAGCAGCAGTGTTGTTCCGCTTTCATCTGTAAAAAATGAAAACTGGATGCAGGATTTTGATGAAGAACTGTGTAATTTTTTCATAAAAAAAGGACCAGATTATTATAATTTATATAAAATATTTCGGACCAAAAAGAAGAATTTGAATGATTCGGAACGCATTATCATGGATTTTTTTGATGAAATTTTTCAAGAATATAAAAAATTGAGCGTGCAAAAACCAGAAGGTTTGGACCGAAAAAGTTTTGTGGTGCATAAAATCTACGAATCTGTGTCGGCTGCATTTTGTATCATGAGTGAACTTAAGATAAAGCTTGACGTTCCACTGCTTTTCTGTATTTTAGCTGCATATGTTCAACAATATGTCCACGATCAGTCTCAACCCCGAAATTAATAACTCTCAAAGCATCATTTTGGATTTACATTTGCAGGGCCGTTCTGCCCGAGTGCAAATGACCAGCGATGAATGGTATGACATTCAGAATGTGATTGGGAAGCAGGCCAATAATTCCACTTCGGGCCAGATGTTTGCTCTTCCCATGGTTTTTCTTGGTCGCATGGCTTATCTGAATGTGAATAAAAAAGAATATAAAATTTTACAAGAAACAATATTGATTAACAGCTCATATGATCCAAAAAAGACGCATAATCAAATTTTATTAGAAATGACTCTTAATAATCGTCCAGCCCGTGTGGAAATGAAGAAAGCCGAGTTTGCCCGTTGGCTTTGTTTGATCGAATCAATTGATTTGATTGAAAAGAAATGTGAGGAAATGAATGTGAACATGTCGGATGATTTTTGGGTCCAGCCGATTGCCATGCAGAAATACATGGATAGCCGGTTTGAAACCATGATGGATGAGGTGAATCATCATGAATTTGGAGTTGATACCAAATCTGCCAATATGCATATTCTGAAGAAAAAGTGCAATTTAGAGCGGTTGGAAGAAGATGAACAAGAACAAGAAATCAGCGAGCGTGATCAGTCATTGTGTACATCATAAGTACCATACACGTTATCATTTGTTGTTCCTGAGTAATCAAACACAAACTTCTTAGTGACTTCCTGTACGCTTCCGTCCAGTGTGGACGGGCGTGTTACTCTGGGCTGTTCTCCGCTGACAGTGGCAGAAAGGGTTCCATATCCGGTATTATCTAGCACTTGTGTGTTACCTTTTTCATTGGGCAAATTAACTTCTTCACTATGATCAAAACGTTTTAGTTTAAGAAGCCACACATAATGACCAGCCAACGGATTAATACTGCTGTTTTCACTGTCTAATCTCTGCGTTATTTCAAACAATTTACCATCGCGGTCACCCGGACGATCATTTCCATATTCTGTTAATTTAAGAACATCTCCGCTTTTTGGTTCTTGGCCGGAGCCAAATGTTGCGTAAAAGCTACTGATATGCACCATGGCAGTCATGTAATCCTGTGCATCAAAACCAAATTTATTTAAGGTAAGATTGTCTTCATCCAATTTAATACCCATGATAATGTACTGGGGCTGTGGCCAATTTCTTGTAGGATCTTCGCCGTAAATATTGTCGGCGCTAAGTGTGTTATAAGGGTTTTGCCAGTAAGCTACTTGTTGACCGTAAAGATCTATGATTTCCCGCATCTGATCACCTATTACTTCTCGTTCACATTCATTGTTTCCTTTATCTGTAAAACGAAGAACACTGGGAGTATATGTATAAGGATATACTGAAACACACCCGGGACCCACATAACGATCAATACTCATTAGCTCTCCAGTACATAAATGTTGTTTTGCTTTCTAATAGTTACCTGGGATTTTCCTAAATGTGCCGGATTTTCACTTAAATTTATATTATAAAAACTTGCGATCTTTATAGCAAGAGGTTCACTTATTACTTTTCGTCCCTTGTTTTTTTTCAATATACCCACTTCGGGAAAGGGGTCATTATTTTTATGCATGTCTGGAACAGTTTGTACATGTTTACGTGTTCCCGGATCTCGAACAAAAGATTTCATATGACGTGGATCTTTTTTTTTCTTTTCTTTCCCCATCAAGTCACTCATGAATATAGTTTGAAGACCGCTGTTCCAAGTTTGTTCATTGTATATTTTGTCAAAAGCTTCAATTTTCAGATCATTTAACTTTTCTAAATACCCGGCATCCCGTAATTTTTTGAAAACCAGATTTTCCACACAAAAATCAAAGCCAGCTTCATCTTTCATGCATTCTCTTCGGGCTTCAGCCAGTTTTGTCTTAATATTTTTTGCACGACGAAGAATTGATTTTAGCTTGGGTTTGTCTGAGGTTTTATCTTTTTCTTTTATTAAAAAATCTATTTCGTTTCGGAAAAAATTATATTTTTTATCCACATTTTGTTCATCAACTTGGGGGGGATCAAACACGGGCTTTTTGATCCATGTGTTTTTTAAAATGCTATAAATGCTTTTGGTTTTATGGGGTTGTATGCTGATATCTTCCACGAATATTTCAATTGGATGATCCTTGATTGTTATGTCATGTTTGAGCCGCCATTTGTAAGCTTCCCCGTCAAAAGCCATGAAAACCAGATCCTTGTCCGGATTTGCTTTGTTGAAATCCAGTCGCAAATGCAGATCCAAATCGCTTTTTTTGGTATAGTTGTAATTGGTTATGCTTCCGGTTATTTGAATATCTTCCAATGGGGCTTTTGTGTTTAAATTGCCATAAAAAGCCAAGGCAATATCCACAAGTTTGTTTCGAGTATTTTTGTCAAATTCATCGTTTTTCCAAAATTTCTCGTTAAGGGTTTTGTGATATTCAAACGGCATATATGTATTTAGTCAAAAAAAAACCCCCGTCTTATCAACGGGGGTTTTCTTTATATTTTTTTTAATCAGTTGGCTTGGAACAGGTCTTGATCGCCTTTTCCACCACCCTTGATCACGCTGGACACGACGTTGGCTTTGCCCTTTGTGCTCGTGGGAGCGCCACCTTTGACACCACTGCCGACAAGTGCGTGGCCCTTTTCGCCGTCGGTGCCAACCTTGTCAGTTACTTTGGCGTCACCACCCTTGCCACCCTTGGCAAGAGAGGAAACTGTGCTGGCAACTTTGTTGCTGCCAGAGGAAACTTTTGTGAGTTCCTGACCCTTTTTAGCATTGACGAGGGCATGTCCGATATCTTCGGCTTCCACTTCTTCAGTGGCGATTTCTTCGGAATCCTCATCTTCGCTTTCGTCTTCGCCTTCTTCTTCGGCGTCTTCGTCAGAAGCTGCTGCTTCGTAATCTTCGTCGGAAGCTGCTTCAGCATCTTCCTCACCACCGGCTTCGTCGGGGATAAGATCGAGGCTTTGTAGCTTTTGCAGAAGCTCGATTGCCTTGGAGAGATGCTCCTTGGGAGTCAGCTCTTGTTCTTCACCGGTGGCGGCTGGGGCGACTTCAGCTGCGCCAGATTGATCACCGGTGATACCAAGTTCAACGTCGTCCTCGGACATCACGGCTTCGTATAGTTTGTCGAAGTTACTCATATAATTTATTTATTGTTATCCTTTCTATTTTTTGTATTTTTATTTACAAAACTGAAAAATTCTTCAAGGGCTTCGGTATGGCCATTGACGGCTGCCACTGTGAGAAGGTTTACAAAATTATCTTTGCCCCAGAGTGTCTTGTATTCACAAAGACGTTCATATGCTTCATTCTTGTTTTCCTTCTTTAATTCGTCTGCAATAAGTTCCACATTCTTTGTGTTAACAACACTTTCATTTGCACTGCTAAGTTGCTCTGGTTGGAAGTAGTTATCTTTGGTAAATTTCTTCACTTTAGGGTCGATTGGTTCCCGAAGCTGTTTCAGATCCGGACCACTGTCTTTATGTGCAAAATTCTTCAATTTTGGTTCCAAAACAGGCTTTTTATCTTTCACTTGTTCAAAAGCTTGAACTCCGCCTTTGCCAGGTTTGGTGCCAAATTTGGCTTTGGGATCTGCCAATTTCTTTTGTTTCTTCTCTTCAATAACTGTTTCCTGTTGAACCACAGGGGTTTCCAGAAGCATCTTGTGATAGACTGCTCCAATCTCTTCCAGTGTTTTTACGCGACTTTTAGGCATACCGTATTTCTTTATATATTTATTGTTTTGGCTCATACGCTGTTAAGTATTTATACAGAATGAAACCAAATGATAGATATTTGGGCAATCCAAATCTTCCCACTTCCCAGGCGGAATTTGAATATTCCGCCGAGATGATCAAGGAAGTTGGCAAGTGCAAACAAAACATTTTGCACTTTGCCGAAAGCCATTTTTATATCGTGAATCTGGATGTGGGTCGCATCAAAATCAAACTGCATCCTTATCAAAAAAGAATTTTGCGCAGCTTGCGGGACAATCGATTCGTGTGTTTGCTGTCCAGTCGTCAGGCAGGAAAAACAACGGTGATGACAATTTACTGTCTTTGGCTGGCATGCTTTAATGAAGATCAAAGAATTCTTTTGGTGGCAAACAAAGAGGAAACTGCCAAGGAAATTTTTGCCCGAGTGCGTCTTGCCTATGAAAATCTTCCCAATTATCTGAAACCGGGAGTGACCGAATATGGTAAAACCGCCATGGGTTTGGCCAACGGAAGCCGAATCAGCATCAGCACCACATCATCCGATGCAGGCCGAGGCAGCTCTGTCAACGTATTGGTTATTGACGAGTTGGCACATATTGACAATAACATGGTGGACATGTTTTGGTCTGCTGTATATCCCATCATATCTTCCAGTAAAAAAAGCAAAATCTTTGTGGCCAGTACCCCAAATGGAACAGGCAATCTTTTTTACCAATTATATACAGATGGAATAGAGGGTAAAAACAACTGGAAAACTGAACGAGTGGATTGGCATGAAGTACCAGGTCGGGACGAAAAGTGGAAGAATGATACCATTAAAAGTCTGGGCAGTCGGGAACTTTTTGACCAGGAATTTGGAAATGAATTTCTTCAGGAGGGCGAATCTGCCCTCAACGGGGATGATTACGAAAAATATAAAAGCAGTTGCAGCAGTCCTCTTTTCATTTTTGATGAGGGCAAATATAAGATATGGGAACAGCCCATAAAAAATGGGGTATATGTGGCAGGTGTAGACGTAGCCGAGGGGGTAGGACAAGCCAGCAGCGTGGTGCAGATATTTGACCTGGCCGACCTGAGTGCAATTCGTCAGGTGGCATGTTTCCGGGACAACACCATCACCCCTTATAATTTCACAACAAAATTATTGGAAATATTGGGTCAATGGGGCAATCCTCCTCTGTTAATTGAGCGGAACAATTGCGGAGCACAGGTGGTGGATGCCCTTTTTGAAAATTATAATTATGATCCAATCATCAGCTATTCCCATGGCAAAACTTTTGAAAAACCAGGAATATTCACAAATACAAACACAAAATATCAGGCAGTGATCAACATGCGATATTGGATCAATGAACTTCGGGCAATTGTTTTCCGGGACATGACCACATTGGATGAACTGAAAAATTTCACCCGCTATCCCAACGGAACATGGGCCGCCCGAAAAGGTGCGAATAATTTTGATGATTGTGTCATGAGCATGGCCATGGCCCTGCTTATTTTGAATGATGAATTGGTGGAAAAATATTTTGAAGTGACGGGCCGGGACACCAATAATCGACCCAGCAGCATCACCCCATTCAAACGGAATGAAAATATAACATATCAGTTTGGCGGGCGGGAAGATCAAATGTCCAGCATGCCCGTAATGTTTTCAAATTCCGACCGGGATGAACGGGACGTGGAAATGGAATATTTAGAAAAAGAAGGTTGGAAGGTTCTTTAAATAATACTATGGCAGCTTTTTACGATCAGGCGATGCTCAACAAGACACGTCGCGACAAATTTATCATGGTGGTCACACCTCCGGATATATTGAAACCTTATCTGAACCAATATGAACGAAACAATCGGGGTGTTAATCTGCAATCTTTTCAATTTTCAATTTATGGCATGGTGGTTCCCACCATCAAGGTTCCTGAAGTGGAAACCAAATATGCCGGTCAAGTCATGAAAGTTACCAGTTATGAACGGCCCAGTTATGAAAATGTGGCAGTTAATTTCACTGTGGATAATTTATTTAATAATTATTGGTTCATATATAGTTGGTTGAAAATGCTTAATGACGATAAAGTGGGCATACCCAATGCCAGAAATCCGAACAATGATCCAAAATTAGGAGATTATAGCACAACCATAACAGTTTATGGTTTAGACGAATATAATAATAACAAAATAAAGTTTGATTATACCGGAGCCATACCTGTTGAATTAGGGGGAATTAATTACAATTATCGGGACAGCAGTGAAGCTGAAAGTGCCTTCACCTTTAGTTTCTTTCAGTTCCATGCAACTTTGATATAAATAAAGGAAAAAAATTTCCGAAAAAATATAAATAATTTATATGCCAAAGCGTACAATTCAAAGTCCCGGAGTTGAAATTAATGAAGTTGATCTTTCTTTGCGACCAGTAATTAACGTACCCACAACGGTTTTGATACCTGGTTTTGCACCACAAGGTCCTATTGACGAAATTCTACAACCCACAAGTTTGAGCGAATTTGAACAAATTTATGGTAAGCCTACCAATGCAGCGGAACGTTATTTTTATCATACGGTTAAATCCATGTTCCAGAGTCAGGCAGAGGTTTTAATCAGCCGTATGCCCTATGGTAGCGGCAGTGGAGTGGGATTTACGGATTCTTATTCTGCTTTGGTATACCCAGTAACATCGTATAAAGGTGCGTATTTCAACGAAAATGAATTTGTTTCTCCCAATTTGTCAGGTATCGGATTGTCTGCGGCTCACACCTATTTCTTAGGTCAACCCACTCATATTGAACTGACTTCTGAAGAATATCAAAGCATATTAAACGGTGAGGCTTTCACAAATTGGAAAAACGAGCCGACACAATTCACCTTTAACTCCACCGGGAGCAATAAACTTACACAATTGGCCAATGCCGGTATGATAGTCTTAAACAAGGCTCAAACCAGCATCAACGAAAAGTTTGAAGGTTATTATCTGGGAATAATTGACAACACTAATCTGAATCCGGCTACTCGATTTGACGGAATCAGTCAGGTTAAAAGCGTCGATTCCAAGACTGGATTTACCTCTAACTTTTTAAATGTTCCTCGCACTCGTCTGAACTTTCCTCTAAGTGCCACACAATTTGGTCTGGGCAACAGCGTCAGTGAGGTCATGGAAAATATTCCTACTTTTGACATTAGCACACGACAGTTTGATGACACCTTGATTGTGGGTTTGTTCAAGTTGCGTCAAAGCGTGTTTTCTCCGGATGTCATCACACTGGATTATACTCTTTCCGAAAGCTACACCGGTAGCTTGGATTACTGGCGTCAAATCAACAGCGAAGCAGGCGGACCTCCGGTAACTTTTTATCTAGGTACAAGGGAAGATGACAGTCCAAACATGACTGTGTTCATCAATTCCTTTATTACTAATCGCAATACAAAAACATGGCTCAACAGCGGGGGCAATCCCAGTAAGAAGGTTCGTCTACTGAATCCTAATCTTGGCATACCTTATAACAGTGATGGATTTGTTGATACTCAACAAACCTATGAAACACGTGTAGGTGCCCCCAGTGGAATTGTTAATGGAATTTTAAGTGCTGGAATCATTCGCAGGGCAGACGCTATTCACAGCTTTGGTGCATTTGACACTACCGTGGCAGACAAAAAGCTGATTGGTAGTGTCCCCACAAAATTGGAGCGTGTGTTTACACTTCTGGAAAATCCTGATCTTTACAATCTTAGTCTTACTCTGGAAGGTGGATTGGGAACGGTGTTTGCTGCTTCTAGGTACAACGTTCAAACTCTAAGCGGAGCTGATGTTTTTGATGACACTATTCCTCTGGACATGGATGGTTTCTACAAAACAAATAACGAAGCCCTTGATGGAAATGCTCTAAGCATCCGTGAAAACTATAACACGGTTGCCAGTGTATACACCAATTTCGCTCAAAATGTCCGAAAGGATCATCTGTTTGTGGCAGATCCCCTACGAAACATTTTTGTGCAAGGTGAAAATGCCAAGGTAATTGATGATGAAACAAAGAATTTCAATCAACACATTTATTGGCCGCTCCGTCACTTGTACAGCCTGCTGAACAGCAGTTATGCCTGTACCTATGCTACCTTCCCCAAGGTGTATGATGACGGTCTGGGTAAACAAACTTATGTGCCATTCTCCGGTTTTGCTGGTGCAGCCATGGCCAACACAGACGATAATTTCCAGCCGTGGTTTGCCCCGGCCGGATTCACACGTGGCGTTTTGCTGGGTGTCAACGATCTTCCAATTTACCCTACCCAGAAACATCGGGATCAACTATATAAGATCAATATAAATCCGGTAGCATTCTTCCCAGCCGAGGGTTTTGTGATTTTCGGTCAAAAAACCCTGCTAAAGAAACCCAGTGCGTTTGATCGTATCAACGTGCGTCGATTGTTTTTGTACCTGGAAGTGGCCACAAGGAACACCATCAAGTTCTTCTTGTTCGAACCGAATACTTTGTTCACAAGAACGCAAGTCATAAACGTTCTGACACCGATATTCGAATTGGCCAAGAATACACAGGGTGTATACGACTACTTGATTATCTGTGACGAAAGAAATAATACGCCTGACGTTATAGATCAAAACGAACTAGTCGTGGACATATACATTAAACCTGTCAGGGCAGCCGAGTTCATCCTTGTTAACTTCTATGCCACAAGGACCGGACAAGACTTCCAAGAGCTGGTTTCCTAATCGAATAACATAAAAATTATAGAACACCCCGCCGTTGAAAGCGGGGTGTTTTATTATAAATACTAACGTGATAAAGGTCATTAAAATACAGGCTGGATATGATCCCACAGTTATTATTCATGCGGCTTTGGAATGCAGTGCCCAACTGAAGCTTTTTCACTGGCAAACATTCAGTTTTGCCCAGCATGAAGCTTTCGACAAGATCGGAAAGGACCTGGGAAAAAGCTTTGATAAATTGGTGGAAACGCTTCTGGGCCGTTATCGCAACTTTGAATATCGTCCCTTGAATTTGACATTGGAACCTTATTCAGTTGAAAATATTTTGGCAAAAATAAACCAATACATAGGAGTTTTTACAAATAAAGAGTGTCCGATTTTGAATCCAAATGATACCGATGCCCAAAACATTGTGGAAGAAATCGTTGCAGATCTAAATAAATTAAAGTATTTGTTAACTTTGGAATAAATATATTATATGGCCGATACACAACAGACAATTCAAAATTTCTACCGGGTAGTAACTGAACGTGATTTCGCTCGTAAGTTTAATTTTCGTGTAATCAACATCAATCCGGGTGACAGCAGCAGCCAAGTCTATAACGAAGATGATCTGGTTTATGTTCGTACCGCAACACTTCCCGGCCGTGAAATCACTGAAGTGACTGTTCCTTATATGGGGTTGGATTTCCACATCCCGGGCAGTGCCAAATACACCGGCAGTGAAGGTTACAGCATGGAATTCTATTGCGATCAAAAAACGCAACTTTATCAAAAATTCCAGAATTGGACCCGGGACGTGTTTGATGATGTCACCAGCACCGGCAACTATTTTGCGGCCAAGCAAACATCCGTCATTGATCTTGTTCAGTTGGACAACCAGCTGAACCGCGTTGCACAATACCAGCTGGTCGGGGTATCTCCTCGTACCCTTGGCCCGCTGGAATATGATATCACCAACGGTGGTGAATTTGTGACATTCACAATGACGGTTGCTTATCAGTACTTCCGCCGCACCTTTCAAAGCTAATACCATCCCCTAAATATTAGGGGAGGATAATGATATTAATAACCCCATAACAGACGCCATTCGTGGCTTGAGTGACAATGTCCGGGGTCTTGCCAACGGACAAAATCCTCTTTTCGCGCCCCAGATAAGCAGTCTTTTCGGATTTAATATACCCGGTGTTCCCCTAATCAGCGCACAGGAGTATTTCCTTGTGCAAATGGAAAGTTGGTTCAGTTCCATACCCATGAACAGCCAATGGGTTGTTTTGATTGATCCTTATCCCCGGGCCATTTCCAGTGATATCATACAAAACTTGGAGTATACAGATGGTGCTCGAAAAGGTTGGGACATTTCTCAACCAAAAGGAATTCTCACCAGCTACTTTTATCAGAAGGTTATTGGCTGTCTTTTTGCACAAGGTGTGAACATCCCCAACGAAAAGTTCGATGTTCAAAGTTTGGCCATAAAAAATAACCGGGGATTTATTCCTGGGGTATTGGCTGGCAACCGAACGGATTATACGGGCTTGCCGTTGGTCATAGAATTTCGGGAAACCAACACTTCTTTCATGGACATGGTGATTCGTCCCTGGGTGATTTTGGCCAGTCACTATGGTTTTGTGGCCCGTGAGGGTGGAGAAAACGATCAGCGCAACATAAAATCAACAATAACTATTCTTCAATACACAAGATCATATCAAAGAATAAGTCAAATACCTCGTAAGGTTTGGACTTTTTACAATTGCGTTCCGATTGGACTGAGCGATCAAAGTTTAAGCTATTCTCCCGACACTGAATATGAAAAATATCAAACTTTTTGGACTTATACAAATTATACCGTGCATTCCAATCTTTATTTGGCCCTGCCCAACATCATTAATCGCATCAGCACAGGAACAATTCCGAATGTTTCACCGTTCCAACAGGGCAACAGCTTCACTACAGGGAATCTACCCACCAATATAGCTGGATTCTTTTAATTATGAAAAGTTTTCTTTGCAAGGTTCTCATACCTTCAACAGGAAAGTACGAGTATTTCCGGGAAATTGATTTCCAAACAAGCAAAACCATAAGCAAATACATAAAAAACAACGACGTGATAGGATTTTCCAAGTGTGTGGAAAACCTTGTAAACACTCTTGCAGTGGAACCCAAAAGTTATCACGTGTTGGACATGTTGCCCATTCTTTGTCAGTTACGTTCTTATTGTTACGGGGATACTGTAAAATTGGAGGGTCGAAATGAAAAGGGCGATCCAGTTGTTTACAAACACAACATAAATCGGATTTTAAACTTTTCATCCCTGATAAAAGAATGTGATGATCAGTATGTTTGTAACAAAAATCTGGAATTATGCATGGGATTGCCTCACAATCTGCTTCCGGACGAGAATTTTGACGTTATAAGCCGTAATATTCGCACCCTGAAGATAGGCAAAGACAACATAAACTTCTCTGAACTGACTCCTTATGACAAGGACAGGGTACTGCAGAGTTTGGATGCCAGCTTTTCCGGGGAAATTATAAAATTTACACAAAAAATAGTTAAAATTTTTGAAAATACGTGTCTCTTTGAGGACATGGACATCAAAGATTTTAAAAATATAAAATTAAATCCTTACAATGAATCTCTTGTACAATATCTTGTGTCAATTTTCAATTATGACCTGATGAGCATCTATGAATTGGAGTATATTTTGATAAGAAGGTTGCGTTTTTCCCTGTCTGATCTTAAAAATATGACAATAATTGAGGCAGAACTGCACTTGAATTTATATAAAAAAGAATTGGACACCATAGAACAGATGCAAAAGAAAAATGGTATTGAAAAATAAAACTCTGGGTTAATTAATTATATGGCAGAATTGAATTTAGACAAGGTTTTAAGCAAATTAAAGGAATATTCAGCGTCAGATAAAGCGGACTGTTATATTCTGAGCAAAAAAGAAACTGGCAAGTTCACACCGCTCACTGCAAAGCAACAAAAGGATCTTATTGAAGCGGCTGCATCCGGTTCCAAGGCTGCATTTCTGTATCCAAAGGTGATCAACAGCATTCTTTTGGAGAATAGCGAGGACAAAAGCTTACTTGTGAGTGATCGGGCTCTGATCATCATGGCTCTTCGAGTACATTCGTTTGGCCCCGTTCAAAAAGTTGATAAGGATGGTGAAACCATAGAGGTAAATCTTCAAAAAATACTGGATAATTTTGACAAAAACACGGAAATAAAATATAAAGAAACTTTTACACAGGGTCCAATAACCGTGAATTGCAGTGTTCCTTCGATTGAGGAGGAAAACAAAATTCTGGATTCTTATCTGAAGTATCGCTCTGCTGAATTTGAGAACGATTCCAAGATTCAAAAGCTTCTAAGTGAAATTTACATACTGGAACTGGCCAAATACATAACAACCATCGAACTTACTGAAAAAGAACCAATAGTTTTGGATCTTAAAGGACAGACTATAGCCCAGAACATCCGCACAGTGGAAAGTCTTACGGCTTCGCTTGTTCAGAAAATACTGGGATTTATTTCAAATATCAAAAATTTAGAAAATAATATAACCAGCCAGAAAATAGGCGAGCAAACTGTTGATTTGAATCTAGATACGAGTTTCTTCTCCAACGTCTAAAAAGTATTTTTTTACTAAATATTTTGGATGACAAGTGATGAGACGATCAATCTCTTAAAAACTCTTTCTGAAACTGTAGATAGACTGGCTTCCTTCACCCAAGGAAAAAAGGAAGGAAAAGAAGATACCATCATAGGCGAGGACGATAAGCTTTCCTCAACACTTTCCACCACGGAAAAGCGCCGGTGGGAAACCATGTCCAAAATTCTTGCCCGATCCATAAAAGATATCGTGTTTCCCAAAGGAGAGGAAAAAGTAGGTCGTCCCGAATTTAAAAGCAAGGAAGTAGAAGATCTTGTTCTTTCTCCAACTTTTGCAAAAATTGAAGAAGCATCAAATAAGTGGTTGAAAATGATTCTAGGTGCACTTGCACTATTGGCTGGAATTATAGCCGGAGCTATTGCTCAAATAGGAAAAATTTTAAAAGGATTGAACCTATTTTTGAGCGAAACAAAACTGGGAAAATTCATAAAGGATATTTTTTCTGCCCTTAAATTAAAATTTTTGGAGATACTAAAACCCATACGTGAAATAAAATTTGTAAAGTTTATTGGAGGGTTGTTGGATAAAAATATTATAAAACCTATATCTAAGTTTTTTGATACAGTAGGAAGAATTTTTAAGGTTATTGAAGCCGGAAAAGGTCCGTTGTTGGTGATGCAAATGATGAAAAAATTTCCTGTGGTGTTTAAACTTATTGAAGATTACGTACGGGTTGCTTCTAAAGTTTTTCAAATAGCAATAAAAGTGGGAAGACTTTTTGGAAAACTTTTGGGACCGGTTCTGGTTATTTTTGAAACCATAGTTGGATTAGTTCAAGCTTTTACAGATCCAAAATTAAAAGATAAATCATTTCTTCAAAAACTAATTACAGGATTTACACAAGGAATTTTGAACTTTTTTGATTTTTTTGAAATTTTTGGATTGGATCTTTTTAAATTTGAAACCATCCGGGATCGGATAGAAGCCATATTCAAACCTTTCCGAGAAGGAAAATGGTTGCAGGGGCTGCAAGCCATACAAGACCAACTTCTTTCCATTCTTATTTCCATACCCGGTAAGATTGTGGGTTGGATCGTAGGATGGTTCAATAAAGAATTAGGACAAAAAATAATGGAATTTTTTGATAAATTTGATCTTGGTAAATTCAGGGAAGAAATATTCAAAAGAATAGGAAAAATTTTTGGAGGGTTAAAAGATTTTTTCAGCTCAGTGGACGGAAAATTAAGCCCCATCCTAAACTTTTTATTCAAAGCTTTGGGAGGTCCAGTTTATCTTGCATTTGTGGCTTTCAAAAAAGTTTTTGAATATGCAATTCCCTTGATGAAAGGAATAGGTTCTATTGTTTCCAAAGTTTTTGGTTACATTAAAAGTTTTTTTAGCATGATTTTAGAAGGAATAAAGTCTCTTGCCGAAAAAATTTCAAAAATACCTTTCATGAAAAAAGTTGCCGATGAACTAAAAGCCATCGCAACTGAATCAACTGTGGCTGAAATATCAGGACCGGCTCCTATCGTTACATCAACTCCCAAAATGACCGATATTACAGGAAAAAATAATGTTGCTTCTGCAAATATTGAAGATCTTTTTTCAACGCAAGAAGACAATACCAGTGAAGCATTTTCCATGTTTGGGGACCAAGTGGAAACACTGAACAAAACAGGAAATGTAAACAATAAAATAGCAGTGGATCAATTGAGGGAATTTAAAAATCTTAATCAAAAATTTGACATGCTGATGGAACAAATGGCAAATAATAGAAACATAGTAAACAATGTGGTGACTCAAAATTCCATGAATAGTTTTCCACAATCAACATCGGTGTCTGACCTGAGAAGATATCACCGGGAAAGTGATTAATCATGTCAAGCTTTGTAGGAGATATATGGAAGTTTTCTGATAACCCTATTAATTTTGAGGGTCGGGACACAACTGGTGATTCCGCTCCTCCTGTTTTGGTTGGGGCCGGATATTCAGTAAGTTCTTCGATTGCTCCGGGATCCACTCAAAGATTGCGTGTGGGAGACAAGTTTCCAGTGGATGTTATCAACGGTTTTTATTGGACTCACACTCCTTTGACAAAAAGACAAGAAGTTCCTTACATATCCTTGAGTGAAAAACGTCTTAAAACCAACGCACTCATAGCCCAAGCTGCTTATAATTCCATGACCATAGGTTTATTTGATAAAACCGGATTAATTCAACGGGCTGGAAGATCGGTAGATGCTGCAGCACAAGGAAGAATAAGCGAACAATTACAAAAAGTTCAAAATTTTCTCCAGTCAGGTCCAGTAGGAAGCACCATAGATAAGCTTGGTGCCACCATTGGTGCAGCCAAAGAAAAGTTTGGAAATTTTTTAGGAGGCGAAGGATTGTTTAGTCTTCCTCGATCTGATGGGGCCAGAAGTGTTTTACGTGTTTATGAAGGACTTTACATAACCGAACCAACCGGATGGGAATATACATTCCCTTATTTTGAGGATTATCAAAATGGAGTAGCCAACGATTTTGGTGACCAAAATGTGGGTGGCATAGGGGAAGGTGTCACAGCATTAGGAGCTGCTTCTCTTGTGGAAGGTTCAAGAAACATTGCAGAAGATGTATCAGGTACAATGAATATCATGGAACCCGGTACATATATTGAAAAACCAAAATTTTATCAATTTCAAGACAGCGGAGATGAAATTACCGTGGCATTTCCTCTTTTAAACACAGGACACGCTACATACAAGGATGTTATTAGAAATTGGCAGTTGATTTATCTTTTGGTTTACCAAAATCGACCCATACGTTTTACCCGGGACTTGATTGAACCTCCGGTAATTTATGAAGTTTCATTGCCGGGTCACAAATATATGCCATATGCGTACGTCAGTCGTTTGGAAGTTCAATTTGTGGGATCCCGTCGTCCCATGGAAATAACTTTCAAGGATGAAAGCAGCTTGGGTCAAGGTCAAAACAAAGTGAATACAATCATTCCGGACGGATACACTGTGCAAATAACACTCAAGGGACTTGTGGCAGAAACTCGTAACTTTTTATACACATCCCTTAATGCGGATCCTGTTACTGTAACCTCAACAGGAGGTATATAATCATGATTGATCTGGGCCAACAACAAAATGATATACCTGATTTGGATCCTTTGAATCCTTCCCGATACGAAAATATTTTTAAATTATATAAAGATGGTAATTCTATTTATTTTTATAATATTTTAAATAATATTGTTGTTCCTGAATTAATTGATAAGCAGTTTTATTATGTAATAAAAGTTAATCGTAGGGTTCCTTGGACCACAATAAGTTATGAACAATATGGAAGCATAGACTTGTGGTGGTTCATATGTCTTGTAAATAAAATCACCAATCCAATAAAATTTGTGGAACCTGGAACCGAATTAAAAGTAATAAAAAGAAATTATTTGGCAACCATATTGAATATTATTCAAAAAAACGTTAATTTATGAGCGTTCCTTTGCCGATTACCAACCTGCAAAATTATGATGATCAGGTTGTTCAAATAAATGATATTTTATACAAATATAATATATTATTGTTTAATCCGGATTTGGATGTGGTGCGTATAAAGCAATCCGCAATCAAAACTTTATTCCTGGAAGACAATCTGGATCTGTTTTATCACCGAGGATATCTAATTTATGATAATAAGTTTGACGTGATAGAATCCTTAAATTCACTCCAACCAAATTTTTATTCATCCCCATCATTAATGGATGGAACACAACGTGGTACCGGATCCAAAGGATATCGATATCGGGGCGATGCCCGGGACTTTCTGATAATTGACATCATGCCGGAAGTTTCCCCGGGGACCATAAAAAAAGGAAATATAAACGAAAAGGATCAAAAAGTTTTTAATCTTCGTTTTGTTTTTTCCGTTTATGAAAGCGAAGACATCCGGGGAGACAAGTTAAACGAAAAATATAAAAAACTTTATTTTCATGATTTTTCTTATCAAATCATGACGGAAAAGGAAGTTTATTTTACAACATCTGATTACATTGAAGAAAAAGATGTGGTCCGGCTGAACAATCAGGGACGGGGTATAGATACCGGAATCGCCATTCAAAATTTAATCAAAAAAACATTCAATGCCGAAGAAGGGTATAGTCCAAAATTTTCCCAAAAATGGGATCAAGGAGGAAGCTCTATTTTTTATAGCAGTCCAGCTCAATATAAATCAATTGATGATTTAAATTATATTTTAAGCTATCATGTTAGTTCTCCTGAATCTGATTATGATAATTGTTATCTTAGAATAGAAAGATATACTGATGAATGGAAACTGGAAAGTTTCAAGGATTTGTTTAAAACCGCATTTTTTAATTCTCCTTCGTTGAGTCAATTCGGTTTATCTGAGTCGTCCGGTCCGGGACTTGTTGAAAGTTTCTTTTTGGGAATGCCGATAGATGATTCTGCTGTATCAGATGTTCAAAACCGTATTCCTGATTTTGCCGGAAACATGGTAAGTTATAATGATTCCAGCATTTTAAATCGTTATGAATTCACAAATATTTCCGGAAAAGATTCCCAAAACGAATTGGTTTCACACCTGGTTCATAGCCATAATTCAAACACAAATACCTTCAGAATAGATTTTGAAAACAATAGTTTGGATACTGCATCTAAAACTTATTATGACAATTATGTTCGGAATTTAAAAGGATCGGGAGGCAATGCACCTGCATCTAATTTAGCTCTGAACCAATACAGAACAAAGCAACAAAACATCAAAAATGTTTTTACCATCAGCAGCGAGAGTCAAACACAAAGATATTCATTTGGGCGCAATGAAATACTTTATTCTTCATTGTTTCTGAACAATTGTATCAAGTTTAGAACCAAAGGTGTTACCAGCCGTCAAGCTGGTCAATTCATCAGCATACAGCGGCATAATACTGTTCCGGACAACTATTTTGATGACAAAAATTTAGGCATATATCTGATAATTCGATGTGAGCATGTGTTTGTGGATCAAAAATATTTTAATGAAATTTTTGCCGTCAAAACATACAATTATAAGGATCCTAAATTCACCGCCAAAACACTATGAACAACATAAAAACAATTGATCCGGAAATGGTATCGGCCCAGCTTTTCTTTAAAAAAGAATTTTATCAGTCTGCTTCAAACTACCTGGATTTTATTGGCAATCGCACAAAAGAACTGGATCTTTTTCTTGAATGGAACAAAACAGATTATGCGAATGACCCAATAACAGCAAAAACAAATTTTTTTAAAAAATTAGACATATCCAATTTAGATGCTGATTTTGCGGCACATTGGTTGAAACAATACAACACATCTCTTTCTGAGGTAAAAGACAAAGTAAAATTTGAAATGGGCGGTGATTCAATTTATTCCCGGGGTCAGTCCGATTGCGTGGGGTCGTTAGCAAGAATGAGCAATTACGCCAACAATTCGACCCAGCTTCTTTCGGATCGGGATATGAAAAATCTTCCGGTACCTTCAATTTATGGGGCTGGACTGGAAAATCAGCTGAGTAACAATGCAAAAATAGTAAATTCGGCTTTTTCAAAAGCAGCTAACAGTTTGTTTCGCTATGCCGGTTTTAATATTCAAGAAAAGGTTTCGGAAAATACACTTTCTCATGGTCAAAATTTAATACCGGACTATGGTCATTATCAAAGAATGATGAAAGTAGTTAATGATCTTACACAAAAACTCCGGCAGGATTTTAAGGATTTTTTCAAAGTTACGGAATTTTATTCCAATTATAATCCCAATAGCAGATCCACAAATGTTCAGGTTATACCTCCAACAATTGTCACGACTCTTGTGGAGGGCCAAGTGCAATATCAAACAAAATTAAAAAGCCGTGCCGCCGACATTTTAACATCCTACACAAACAAAGCTGCTTTAGACACTATTCCGATTTCTTAGCTTCCAGGGTAACACTTTCTATACCGACCGAAGATCGCATCAATTGCTTTAAAATTTCTTCTCGTGTGAAAGTGACACGATTTTCATCATTTGTGTTTTTAAGTTCTTTTTTGGAAGCTATGTCCAAGAGCTTTATTTCCTTGGCAGTTTTGTCTTTCTTTTCGGCCAGATTAATTTTGTTGAGGGTGTCTATGGCGGCAGTACTGGCTTTGATAAGTTCAGATATTGCCAATATCTCTTTGCTTTCAGGACTGTGAGCTATATAATCCTTCATGGAAAGGATCAGTTCGTTGGTTTCTTTTATCAATCTGGCCGATTGTTGTATGACAAAATCTTCAACCTCCCCTTTGTCCAATCTTGTTTCCGGGCTGCGAGGTGTCTCAGAAAGTGCCTGAACTTCTTTTAATTGATCCAATAAATTCTTGACTTCAACCTTTTGATCCATATCATATATATTTACGGTCAATCATGAATATTGCAAATAACCTATGGGTTGAAAAATATCGACCAAAAACCCTTGATGAGATCATTTTGGACAATAAAACCCGGGAATTTGTAAAAAATTGTCTGCAAAAGAAAACCATTCCACATCTTTTGCTTTATGGAAAACAAGGAATGGGAAAAACATCCTTGGCCAAAATCATAGTAAAAGAACTTGGTTGTGATTATCTTTATATCAATGCTTCGGACACACGGGGAATTGACACGGTTCGGGATGAAATCAAAAATTTCCTGCAGCTCATGCCCAGCAACGGATCCATTCAGATTGTGATACTGGACGAATTTGATGGATTTACGGCGGATGCGATGCGGGCACTTCGCAACATGTTGGAGGAATATTCTGAAACAAACCGGTTTATTTTTACCTGTAATGATATTAGCAGGGTAATCGAACCTATTCGAAGTCGAGTACAAGAAATAAACGTTTACAATCCTCCCATAAAAAACTGTTTGGAACGGTGCATCAATATTCTTAAGAACGAAAAAATTGAAATTAATGATAAAAACAAAGCAATAATTTCAAACAAAGTAAAAGCTTTTTATCCGGACATACGCAAAATCATATTTGAATTGCAGACATCCTTGGATCTTTCCATCAATTTGAATGATAATGTTCAAAATCTTGAAAGTGTGGCAGCCAATATATTAAACAAACTTTCAAAAGAAGATTTTGTATTTGTAAGAAAATATATTATAGAAAATGAAAAAGCATTTAATGCCGATTATCCGGATCTTTTAAAGAAAATATGCGAGGTTATTTTTTATTCAGATATGGATAATGAAAAGAAAAAGAAGTGTTTTTTGGAAATATCAGAGCATTTGTACAGGTGCAAACAGGTTCTGGATCAAGAAATCAACTTTTCTGCCTGTATTTGTAAACTACAGGAGGTTATTGGTTCTTAGGAAGATAGTTGTAAGTGTACGAAGCAACGCTGGGATTCTTGGAACCTTCAGCAGGTTTGGAAGGAATCTTAACATTTGAGTTTTTAAGCTCAATTTCAGAAGGTGTATTTTTGCCGTTACCCTTGTCGGTCTGTGAAGTTTGATAGGTCGGATTCAAATAAGTGGCACCCTTTTGCTTTTCTTCTTCAATTTCTTCCGGCTTGATGTTGCTGTTGTTAGGACGCTTCAAACCTTCAGGAACTTCCGGAAGATTGGGGTAATAATCCTTGTATTCCAGAATGGAAGCAGGAAGAGTCAGGAAATCTTTGTAAAGTCCGGGGGCCAGTTCCAGCGTGACATCACAATAAAAGTCATCTGCGTTGTTTGCTTCCACAAAACCGGGCTGAACGCTGGGACGATTGGTTTTTACGGCACTCACCCGCATCAAAAGACCACTATCCGCAAACTGTTTGGCTTTTTCTAGAATAGCCCCACCCTGTTTTTGGAACCATTCATTCTTCAGGGCACCGTCTTTGAATTTGACAATATCTCCAGTCAGGAATCCGCCACGGGTGTAACGGCTTATGAATGATTCGTACAAACCTTTGAATTTTCTCATCTTGAATATTTACCTTTAAAAACAAACTTTTATATTAAATATTTATAAAATATGGCCGCCATAAACTTATCTTTTCTGCAGCAACCACCCAAGGTAGACGACCATGTTTACAAAGATATTCATTTTGATTTAGAAAAGAATTACACCCGTGGTACTGAATTAGATAAAAAGCTGGAAATCAAGGATTTAAAAAGTGACTATGATTTGGATGCAATAAAAAACAGTCTTTTCAATTTGTTTACAACATTACCCGGTCAAAAAATTCTAAACCCTGTGTATGGTTTGAATCTTATGCAATTTGTTTTCACAAATCTGAGTGAAGCAAATGCCCGACTGATCGGTAAAGTTATTTTTGAAGGTACCGAATTGTTTGAACCGAGGGTTACCATTTTAAATATTAATGTGAATGTAGATTACGATCAAAATCAGTATACAATAAACATGCGGATAAATGTGCCTTCTCTTAATCTTTCCAACGTAAGTATTAAGGGAGTTTTAAAAGATAGCGGATTCTACTTCATCTAATTATGGCAAACGAAATTTCAAAAACAGACTTTCCATTGCAGCAGAATGCATATGCTGCGTTTGATGCCCAAAGTTTAAAGAGCTTGATGCTTGATCAGCTTAACCGGGGTGGTGTGTTCACAGACCAGATTTTTGAAGGCAGCAATTTCAACAGTTTCCTGGACGTGATTGCATATAGTTATCATGTTCTTTTGTTTTATCTCAACAAAACATCATCGGAAAGCTTGTTTTCTCAGGCACAACTGTATGAAAACATGAATCGGATTGTTAAACTGATAGATTATAAACCCATAGGCTATCAAACAAGTTTACTTTCGTTTAATGCAATTGCCAGTGAAAATCTTCCGACAGGAACATACACAATTCCCAGATACGCCTACTTTATTATTAATGGTGTTCAATATTCATTTCGAGAAGACATTACATTCACAAAAACAGAGGCGGGTACCACATATCTTGACCAACTGTCCAAGAACAATTTGTTATATCAAGGAAAATTTGTCGAATATCCCATTTATACAGCCATAGGTGAATCTTATGAAATTCTTCGTGTTGTTCTTGTGGATCAAAATGGAAATGCCCCTTTTGTGGATCATTTCACTATCAATGTTTATGTGAAAGACAAAGTAACACAAAAATGGAAATTATGGTCACAGGTGCCTAATCTTTTCCTTTACGAAAATCAAGATGAGATTTATGAACTACGTTTCAATGAAAATGGCCGATATGAAATAAAATTTGGTAATGATGTTACTGGTAAAAAGCTAAACAGTGGTGACGAAGTGCTTGTGTATTATATCCAAAGCGATGGAACACCGGGTGAAACCGGAGTTGGTACACTGGATGGAAACGGTTTGTTCCAATACAGCAGCTCCAATTATACTACGGTTACAAATGACACTAAAAATAAAAATATAACATATATGACACCTGGTCAGTTTGCTTTTCTCACATTTACAAATTCAGACCCTTCAACAAAATTTGGGGAACCTGAAACTGTTAATAACATTCGGGAAAATGCACCCAACACTTTCAAGAGACAATATCGTTTGATCACAACAAACGACTTTAAAAGCTATATTTCAAACACATTTAAAAACATTATTCATGATGTTCAGGTTGTTAATAACAAGGAATATCTGAACGGTCACATGAAATATTTGTATAATCTGGGGCTAAAATACCCTTCACTCGAAAGCAGAGTTTTATATAATCAAGTAACATTTGCTGACACCTGCAATTTCAATAATGTTTATTGCTATTTGGTTCCAAAACTTCAAAAAGCAAATTCCATAAAGGTTAACAATAATTTTGTAACAGATTCCCAGAAACAATATATCGAGTCATTTATCGATCCAATCAAACTCACTTCTTCTGAAGTCATATATTCTGATCCTGTTTATATGGCTTTTAATCTAGGAATATCCTTACCTGTAGAAATTCTGGACAAAGAAATTTATAAACAAACTAAACTTGTAATAGTTAAAAGATTCGATTCACGAGTTAATGACGATGAAATTAAAAGCGTTGTGACTAAAATTTTCCAAAATTACTTTGATTCCAATAACGTTAAATTACAACAAAAAATTGATTTAACATTATTGAATAATTCTATAGCAGAAGTCGATGGGGTAAAAACTTTTTATACGGAAAGATTAGTAGAGGATGGCCGCATCTTGAAAGCAGATGGGATTAGTGTTCTTTATTGGAACAGCGTGTATGACAAAGAAGACATTCATGTATCCACACAAAACGTAAACATGGAATATTTTCAATTCCCTTATCTTTTCGATAAAGACAATTTCTTGAAAAGAATCGAAATTGTCGTTGAGACAGTCTAACATGGCATATGACATGCACCTATATCAATATAAGCGTAAAAAACTTCACGGGTTTGGAATCTTTAAGCACTTATACGCTTGATGTAACTCCTTTAACTTTTGTAGCATCATTGTCATCAAACAATCTGTTCATAAGCGACAAAAAAGGTTTTTGGAATTTAGGAGATGGCACGGTTTCAACAAGTCTTAGCACCACACATTATTATTCTTGGCCGGGGACATATGATGTTACATTTTATGCTTTTACAAGCGCAGGAGATGCGATGCAGGCTTGTCAAACATTTCAGGTAACAGCTTTTAATTATATAGGTGATTATCTGCAATCTTCATATTTAGATAATGAAAAAATATCTTCAATAAAAAGTGGTCAAGTTTCAGATGCAATTGAATTTTCAAGATTCAACTCATGGCAGTCATATCCCTCAGTTTCTGCCACAGGATACACGTTAAATTTTTATGCAAGTGGGAGCAAGTCAGACTATCTTCAGATCGAAAATTATATCAAAGACCCTTGGGCACATTTACAGTCTTATTTTTTCTTTGTTCAAAAAAGAGACAATAGATTCGGAATCTTAAGCTCAGCAACTACAACCGCAGATCCAATTTATGTGTACATTTCAAATAATCAAATAGTGGAAACGTCATACCCCTACCCAGGAAGCACTTTGGCAGGAACTAGTGGAACTACAACAGTTTATTATGTTGATCAATTTCCAAAAAATTTAACATCAGAAACTCCAATTTTTCTTTTTGCTTCCCTGGACATTTCAAAATTTCCTTCTAGGAATGAAACACCAAATTTAAACTATACTGAAAATTATTCAAATTTATCCCATAACAATTTTTCATCGGTTGTAACACCGGTAAAAAACAGATACAATCCAGCCGAAGTATTATCCATAACTTCAAATGGAATTGATGGTGAAGGGTATCCGGACGAAACATTTTATATTAACAAGATCAAATGGCAAAATTACCCAGTTTCGTTTTTGATAAAATTAAAGGACACACAAAATTACAGCACAAAGTATTATCCTCTTTTAACTTTCAACAAAGCCGGGGGCCAAACATCCGCTTCTACTATATTTTATGTTACCCATGCTGAAACCGGTTCATACTTGGTTAATGGTATTTCAAATCCATCTTTAAACTTACAAAGGGGAGCTACATATATTTTTAATATTAATGCATCAGGACATCCATTTTGGATTAAAACAATAGCTTCTACAGGAACCGGAAATCAATATAATTCTGGTGTTACTAATAATGGTGGATCAACCGGACAAATTATTTTCAATGTGCCATGTGATGCACCGTCTACACTGTATTATGCTTGCCAATTTCATAATACAATGCAAGGAGTTTTAAATATAACTGGAAGCTGTACGACACAAGATTTTGATCTTACCTGCAATCTGATTTCGGTTTGCTCACAAAAAGTCATAGATGGAATTGAATTTTACAAGAATAATAATGTTAAAAATATTACAAGAACCGGTGGATTCTACGCAGGATATTTTAATAGTCCTTATGCATTAGAAAATGTTGCATTGACTGCTTCAGTTACGGTTACAGATCCTGCGTTTTTTGAAAAAGATTCTCCTTATTCTTGGGTCGGCCAAGGATTAGATTCATACTCAGTGTCGATAACATCCAATCAGGCAATTGCATCTAACATATATCGGTACAACAAATTCAGAAATTATGACGCATGTGGAGACACATTAGCACTTCAGCTTACTGCAAACAGCACATCTCCCACGGTTTTTGCAGGCGTTCTTAAAAATCCGTTTGCCATAGCCGTAAGTCCTTCTGAAGATGACGCAGTTTGGTTTGCAGACTCAGACCGGGATAGAATATTGAAGTTAAAAGAAAATGGAGAGGTTATATTTGATATAGATCTTTCAAATGCTCCGAGAATTGATGCGGCAGGTAATGTTGTTTATTACAATTATCAGGGTGCAGTTTCAGGAGCAACTCCATCATCGATTGCTCTGGATGGTCAAGCAAATGCATGGATAACTTTATACACGTCTGGTTCCTGCATAAGAATTCAAAGAGATACTGGATATGTTGATGCGGAAGCATATCCCCGATACCCAAATGTTAATTTTTCAATTCTTAATAGCTTTAGTGCCGGTCCTATCGAATCGTATCTGGGTGTTCCAATAGAAATTTTCTTGGAATATTCCACACCAGCATTGAGTGGTTTGTATACAAATGAAAGCACAATTTTACCCACCTGTATTGAAACTGACTTGGACAGCAATATTTGGGTAACATATTCAAATCCCCTAAAAGGTTATCTGATAAAATTTGATACAAACGGTAATTTTTTGGCAGCGAAAGAATTTCCAACTTTGTTCAGTCCTCAACAATTGTTAATAGACCGTGATAATAATCTTTACATGACAGTAATGACTTATTTGAACAACAACTCCAGCATCACAAATCGTAATGATTTTCTTTACAAATATGCGTCAAATACAGGTGTGTTGGATTCGAATTATCCGTTGAGTGGATACAGTGGATTGGGTCCATTAGCAGTTGATAAAGACCAATATGTGTATGGATTATTCAACAAACAGGATATTTTTCGAGTTAAAACTGGAACAGATGTTACTACATTTTCAGTAGGAAGCGGAACCAATCTTACAACTGAATATCAAAGTATTGAAAGTTTAGCGTGTGATACGGAAAATATTCTTTGGTTGGTTCACAATTTTGACAAGAAAATATATTTGTATCCTTTGAATCAATTTACCGTTTTAAATACGGTGGATGTAAATCGCATAAACACCGATGATGTGAATCCTTGCAATCTTAGGGCATATGGGGATTGGACAGGAATGCGTTGGATCAACAAATATTATTATAACACAAGAACCAGAACCATCACAGGCCAAAGCAACACATTCAGTATATATCCGGTCAGTGGGGCATATGGAATTTCAAAAATAAATGAAAATTTTAATCCAATTGAAAATATTAAATCTTATATTCTGCAAGAATCTTTATTGAATAAAAATGTTCTTTTTGATCAATTTTTAGGTCCTATTGTAGGAAACAAAAAAAGCCAAGTAAATTCATTGGGCAAAAGAATATATGAAAAAATAACTAATTTCGTTCTTAATAATTCAGATTTGGATGCAGACGAGTTATCAGCACTTCAAAGCATGGAATCCACGATTGGTGTGGATTTACAAAATTATAATTATCCCTTTCCTCCTGATATGCAAAGATTAATTAATTTGTTTTCCACAAAACTTTCATATTTTAGAGGATCACCAAATCAATTTTCATCTAATTATGACAAGAAACAAACTATATCAAATTCTAATTACGGAAAAAATCTTGGGGCAAAATTAAGTTGGTTCACATCCACAGTTCCTACTTCAGGTAAGATTGTTCTATATGAAAGATTTGGGGAGGTGTATTCAGAGGGAATTCTTACTAATTATGGTGTTTTGACAAATTCGTTTTTGTCAGGTTCCACACAAGTTGTGCATTTAAGTGATGTGAATGTAACTTGGGGTTGGCCGTTGGTAGTCGGAGACGGAATAACTGGTACTGAAGTATCCCGGTATTATGATATTTATGCATATAATGGAGGAGCGAACAATCTATTTTACAACAATCTTATCGATTGGACTGATTCAAAAACAACAATAAATCAGACAAATAGTGCTTATTCTGATTGGTTTAATACAAACAATATAGTGGATAGCATGATAAATTATCAACTTTCCGTCGGACTAGGACTGTTGAGTGCAGATAACTAATTTTATGGCAAGTCATTTTACATCTTCAAATTTAAAAAATTATATTCCAAATAATTCAGTTCTAAATCTGAATAATACGAAAGTTCCGGAAGATTTTAATTCTTCTTATTCACTTATAGAATGGCTTAAAAATTTAAATATATCCAGCACAGACACCTCTGTTTACATATCCAGCTACAACAAATATTTAAGTGATTGGTTTGATTATAAAAACATAGAGAAATCTGAAAAAAATGCATATGTTCGACTTCAATATATAAATTTGCTAAAAGAAATAAGTTTAAAATATTCTTCTGCTGATGAGCAAAGATTTTTGGAAAATCTTAATTTCAATGACAATCAATCATTGGATGTTGCCATTCCATTTTTTACTAAAAAGATAAAAAGGATTTGCCAATATTATGCACAAAATCGTGATACATTAACATCAGGGGTTATTCGATCTAATTTAAAGGGAAGTGATTTTGGGATCGAGACAATTATTAAAAAAGAAATTGTTTCTATTCTTCAAACCAATGAATTCGAATCTTTGGGGGTAAATTTACCACCTCTTTCATCTGTTTTATCAGACATTCATATTCAAGTCAATGATGCTTATGATAATCAGCAGTATTATTATGACATCCAACCTGGATCCGACTATAAAATCTATGGTGTACAAGACTCTAAAAGAATACAATTTTTTGGTTTAGACTCAACCAAGGTAGACAATACACCTATATTTGATTTGGATCAAGCAATCATAAACGCTATTAAATCGTATCCATTCTTTTTGCAGGAGTTAGGTTTAAAAAATTTCTCTATAAACTTTCCACTTTCAACAAAAAATTATGTATATTTAGATAGAAAAGATTTTCAAAATTATAATAACAATGCAACTGCAACAAATACAAATGTTTTTAACTATAAAAAATTATATCAGAAAAATTTAGGAAATAAGTTATTTGCTTTGACAGGACAGAAATTTACTAGTCCGCTTAGCGGTTATGTTATGACTCCAGAATTCCCGTATCAAAACATTTTAAACAGAAGATTTCCTACAGTAGCACATGTTCCAGAAATAGTGCGGGCCCAAAATGAAAAATATTTGGGTAATTTCTTTACTAAAGATAATTTAGGTATTTTGTTTTGGAATACATATAAGAAAGAATATTCATTTTCAAGAGAATTATCTTCGGGTGAAATTATTGTTATACCCGATCCTGAAGTTGGTTCTAATGCTTCTGGATTATCTTTGTATGATCAATCTCTTAGTGGAATAAATTACCAAACGGATCTTCAATGGAACCGTTTTGATTGGTCAAATGATTATGCTTTTGGTAAAATATATTCTAACCCTAAAATTCACAAATTTTATCCTTACACCGGAAAAAGTGAAATTTATGAAGATGGAGATGATGGTATTTCCAGAATATCAGATTATGAAGATTTTTGGGACGACCGCATAATCTGGAGAAATAAAGACGTTTTTGATTTTAGCGGAGACGATTTTTATCCTTTGGACAAACGTAAAAAATATCTTTTGTATAATAAAGGTATATTAACAAAATATAAAACAGATATTTTTGGAAATCATTATGGATTGTTTAAAAATTCATTAACAAACAGTTATTCTGCAATTTCTACTTCTTTACATTATCCGTCATCTACAGATTTATTTTCTATTCGCTCAACACCACTTTCTTCTCTTTACGAAAAGCAAAATATACAATTAGGTCAGGCGTTTATTCGTTTGTATGATGACAGCAGCGTTTTGCCTTTGAGTGCTGCATTAAGTGGAATTTTTATAAAATATCCTGTAAATGTAAGAACTGAACTTCAAAATTCTCTGGTAGATTTTGATCTGATCTTTAACACTGTAATTTTGGAAACTCCTAATTACGTTGTTCTAGACAAAATTAATTTTGATTTCGAAACTAATTTGTTTGAAAAAAATTATACTAAAAATACATACTATGAAAAATTCACAAAAAATTCTTCCATAGAAAATTATTCTAATTTTTGGTATGACGACGAATACAAAAAAATAATTTTAAGTTTTTTAACTTTGTTTGAAATCAATTCCGCCAAAAGTGAAAAAATAGTTTATCCTAAAATTTTAGTTGCAGACATACAGAATTTGGAGTTTGAAGAGTTCTTTCCAAAGACAGAAACCATTCAAACTTTAAGTTCGATTGTGGTCAATTTAAGTTCCGAAAATTATAACTCCTCTTATAATGATAGAAGTATTCTAAATTTTCATAATGAAGCACAAACACTGGGTGTTCTAGTAAAAAGTTATAACAATAACGGAGTACCTTTGCTACAAAATTACAAATTCAAAAAATCATTCAACAGACTAAATTTAGACCAATTTTTAATATTAAAACCTTGCGGATTTATTTATGATAAAAATTATAATGATATTATAAAAAATCAGACAGTTCGGGCTATATCTTTCTATTCGTCGCCCGTAGCAAATCAAAATCAATTTAACAGTTTGGTTTTTTCAGCATCTTCACAAAATTATTATAATTTCTATTATGTTTCGTCCTTGCCGTTGACAATAAGCAGTACAGTTTCTTCATTTATTGTTTGTGATTCTACAGTTGCAAATGTTTTTACAGTGTCTGCGGGAAATACAAATCTTAACTTAAGAGATGTTTATGGAACGTTGGTGTATAATTTTTCTGGGTCAAATGAACATTATTTTACAACAATTAATGATTCAGTAACAGCGCAAGATGGTCCAAATAAATTTTCAATAACATATGTGGCCAGTGGACAACATGTTATTTACATAGATCCAAGATGACAAAAAAAATTTACAATTAAATAATTTATATGCAATTCAACAGGATATACAACGAAACACCATTTGATAGTCGCCATGATATAGCGGCTTCATTGACTTTTTCTGTTTTTAATCCGGTGTCTTCCTGTTCGGGCGGAATTTGTATAGCGTTTTATGAGGATTCGTTAATTTCTCCTTATGAAGGAGGACCAAGCGGATCTTTAGGGTATTCACCTTACACAGGGGCATCTCTATTTTCCCAAACCAATTATGAGGGATTAAAGGGTGCTTATGTGGGAATTGGACTCGACATAACCGGAAATTTTTCAAAAAAAGAAAATGGAAAGGCAGACGGAGACTATAAAAATAACCCAAATACAATTGCCATTCGTGGACCAGAAGCTGACAATTACCCTCTTTTAACTTTTACTGAAAATCTTTCATCAGTATCCAACATCATCTTGGGTCAAGGATACACTTTAGAAAATAACGCTATTTTTCAAACCATACGGGTTGTTTTAACGGATCATGGACGCCGGGTAAAAGTTCAAAAAATGGTTACCCCAGACAATTTTGTTACACTAACTGAAACATATTTAGATAAAAGAAAAAATACGGCTTATCGAATTGTATGTAATTTTGTTTCAAATGATAGTACAACTGTTTTTAAACTCAAAGAATTTAATTGTTACGGTTTTGAAAACAAAGTTGTTGATAGTATTTTAGACAATAATTTAGGAACTTGTTTACAATTTATACGAACTAATGTTTTTAGCGTGGGTCAAACCACCAAGCTTTTTATAGGTTCCAATAATATATTTTCGGAAGTTGCCGGTAATAAATCTTTTTCAAATTATATTTTAACGACATCTTTAAATTCCCCTTACGATCTTAGAAAAACTATAGTTTATGATCTTTCCGCCGTGGAAAATTTTTTGGATAATTCAAATAATAATCTTCTTGTAAGAAATACCGTAAACAATTCTATTGATATATACAGAAATTTAGGAAGAAATGTCATTAAGGAATATACAGTTTATTCCAATAATGTTTCAGGGTTTGGAATGCGTGGGTGTATTGATAATGATTATTTATACCTTTCCACATTGTCATCAGTAGAAATTTACAAAAGAACCAATTATGATTGGAATTATGAAAATAGATTGACAGGATTATCTTCCATACCCACAAATATAAAATTTAAAAATAATAAAGGAATAATTTCTTATATAGACGGGTCTGCTCAAATTTTTGAAAGTACAAATTTCACCAATTATACTAGCGTTTTTTATCTGTCAGGCATTTCAAATGCCTCCGAGCAATTTGGTTATGCGATAGCTGTAGGTGATTATTTTGCAGCAATAAGTTCTCCATTAAAAACATGTTTAAACACATCGGATGGATCTGTATTTGTTTTCACTAAAAATTCATCTACAAATGTTTGGTCGTACTCAGTTCAATTATCCACAGGACAAAATTCAGATGCCCGATTTGGAACAGGAATGGTTATTAAAAATAACACACTGGCAATTTCTCGCCCCGGAAACACAGTTTCATTAAATTCAAATGCAGGGCTAATTGATGTTTATGAATATTCTGTTCCAAATGAATCTCTGTTATTAACCAAAACATATCCACCTATATCCCTTACTCCTAATGTTTATTTGGGAAGCAATATAGATGTAAAGGGGAATATTTTAGCAGCCCGTTCTACAAATGGAATAAGCATTTTTAATTTAACTTGTGATCCTGCATATATTCCCGCACCAGTCATACCACCTTGTGCAATTGCCTTGTTAACTGAGTTACCAGTTTCATACATTAAGAAGATAGATTTAAGTGGATATGTATTGACCATACAGTGTCCAAAACCTCCAATCGTTCCTTTAAGTTCATTTTGTGCTTTAGTTGAAATTGTAGATAACAGCATACCGCTTTATTCAATTAACGGCTTTGATATTCTCAGCCCTATGATTTGTTTAACAGGAATACCATAATATGAGATACAATACGGCCATAATTTATCTCAGTGCTGACGAAAATTTTATCAGCTATGGAACAATTGACGGATATGTGTATAAAGATCCTATTTTTGGTTATGATTTCACATATACCGACACACTTTGTTCAGGCACCTTTTCATCCCTAAGTGCATACCCACCTCTTTCCGCCCTTCCTCTATCTGCTTATACGTATACGTCTAATTTTTCAGCTTCTGAAAATATAGTTATTCATCAATATAAGCAAAATGAATTTTTGTTCACAGCGCCTGTTATCATAACTTTTTCTTTGTCTGGAGTTAAACAAACTCTTTACAAAATTCAAAAAATTTCAGCAAATCTGAATAATAATTTTGTTCAAACAAATGTTAATTTGGTCAATCCAAACATCACTACACTAACAACAGTTTCTGGTGTTTATGAAACAACAAAAAATTTCTTAGATTCGTATACAGCGAGTATTAGCTGTTATCGAGAAAATTTTTATGTGGATGTTTTTGTTGTGCAATTAAGTTGCACCCAACCAAGCATAATTAATCCTATTTTAGATTATAAAATATTAAATTATCAATTGCTGGATGATGCAAGAAATTACTTGCTGACTCTACAAGGATCCAATCTATTAGACATTCATTATGGTGTTTTAGGTACGGGCGATTATCTTTTTACAGCACCTTTGGTAGTAAGACCGGAACTTCCTCCTCTTGAATTTGTAATAACGATTCTTCCAGCAATTACATCAGAACCAATTTATCCGGTTATACCTCCTTTGAGTGCATATTGTGCACTTCTAACGATTGTAAACAATGAATTGTTGATAGGTGTTAATGTATTCAATCCAACATATTTGATTCCAATTAGTTGTGTTGCCCCAATATATTAATAAATATTTTTATGCCTGTAAAGATTTTTGACGAAAATAACTGGTCTAACATGGAGGTTTTCTATGTTCAGGACAATGATTTACAGACAAAACAACAGAAGATATTCAGTGATTCTTGCATAAATTTTTCATATCCCGAATTATTTGTAAAAACTCTTGACCAAAAAAATAACAACTATTCAAGTTTTGCTTTAACATCATCTGTAAACTTTTCCAAGATTTTTTCTTTAACGAATCCAACTGAAAATGGAAATGGATTTGTTACTACCCTTAGTAATGGTTTGTTGAATATTAAAGATACGGCACAAAGATATTGGAAAATAGTTCCATCGTTGTCTTCGAATTATTTGGATATAACCACCAATAATTTTTTATCAGAAAAAAATCCAGATAATTATTTTGAAATAGATTTTATTCCAAATAACCTTTGTCGTATCTCACATGATTATTATAATTCAAAATATTATCTAAATGTAAATTTTCTTACCAATCGCGTTTATCTTCTTTCTTCAACTTCTGATATCTATGACAACAACAGTTTGTATCATCAAGCATTTGAATACATTTTTGATGATGTTAATAATTGTATAGCTTTATTTTACAGAAAAAATAACAATGTTTACACATTGGTAAAACAATTCTCTTCTTTGGGGTTTGTTGCTCTGACCGGTAGCGATATTCAATTAACAATCGAAAATACATTTAATGTTCTTCCTATAAAATTCAATTTAATTGATTCTCTTTCATCTCATTGGTTTTCTTATAAAAAAGAATTTGATACAAATAATTTAAATGTGGAATGCACAGATTCTTCTGTGGTAAAAAATCAAATAGTGTTTCACAGTGAATTCAATAATATTTCATCTGAAAAGGTTCCTTATAATTTTGTCACAGAAAAAAATAATCTAACTCCCAAATCAGAGAATATTTCTTTGGGAGAAAACAAAGATGTAAGATCATATGTTTCCTTAAACACAGGAGCACCTCAAGAAAAAGGAAATCTAAGATTTTCTCAAAATTATCAAAGTAAAATTAATGAATACAAATTTAAACCGGGCAAACTGACATATTTTCATACTCCTTTAGAGATGGGAGAATATAATTTTATTAACATAAATGACAGTAATTTGGCTGAATGTGGTGCGATTTATTCAAATACACCGGAATTTTCAGATAAAATTTGGAAGAAAAATGCAAATTATAAAGATACCAGTAACTTCGGAAATCCTCGGGGAGAAATAAACGGAACTTGGATTTGCTCTTGGTTAAGCGGTTCTTCCAATCCCAATACACGACCAATATGGTATGATAGATATTTTATTCCAAACAAAACCACTCGACAGATGGCGTTTTCTGCAAACGATGTTTTTGCATACGAAAGTTATTATGATTGCATAACAAACCAGGTGTCAGTTCCCACAGAAATATTTGATGTAAAAAGTCAGATGACATTTGAACCTTACACTCTTTATGCTTACTACCGGATAGGCAAACAAGACATTAATGAATATATTTTGAAAAATGATTCTTCTATATTATTCAATGGAATAGACCAATATATTCAAACCAATGGAACCATTTTGGCTGCAGAAAATGGTGTTTATAAATTTTCAGGTAATGAATATGCAATAAATGAAACTATCAACAGCAAAAGTTTCGATAACAGATTCACATTTTTCTTCACAATAGGAAGCAAAGATTTCAATCAATCATTTGGACACGAAATTGTGGGCAATTATAAAAACACAGGAATCGGTGTTTATTCAGACCGAGCTGTAACCCCATTTGTTCGTTTCATAGATGGTAATATTTTAAAAATTTACAATTCTGAATGGACGTTATTGGATACAATACAGTTCAATAATTCTCTTTTGGATGTGGTTCAAATAGAAAGTTTGGATGATTATTTTGTTTTAGACAACACAGGAGAATTGTTTCAAATAAATTCACAGAATACCATACTGGATAGTTCGCAGTATAATCCTCTTTCCGCTGCAATTTCACACCATTCTGACGAAACAAGCACATATTTCTTGGTTTCACATGCCGGTGATTTTGTTTCATATAATCGCAGAACCGAACAATTTGGATTTAATAATTTGACCAGATACTATTCAACAACACCCATGGTCAGTGCAAAATCTTTGAAAAAAATAGGCAACGCCGTTTATATCTTGGATGGTAATGATTCAGAAATAAGAGAACAAGTCAGAATATTCTACAAATCTAATGGAGAAATAAAAGAATGGAATGTCAGTTTAAACAATATTGAAACAAGATTTTATAATAGCAGTGGTACTATCACAACCTTTACTATAGACAACAATTTAAATTTCTTTATTTTTGATAATAATTCAACATGCTACGTACACAATTCTGCAGGATTTGTGATTAACACATTCAGACTTCCTGTGAGTGCAACAAACGTGATAGCCAGTGATTTTAGTTCCACTTATATTGCCGGGGAAAACATTTCAACAGTATATGCAATTTGTTCAAGCACTAATTCGACCGGATCGGTTGCACTTATAGACACAAAAACTTTGGTGACTAATGAAGATGTAATTGTTTTGAATTATCCGGTTTCCGCTTGCTTTAATGTACCCACAACAAATTCAGTGTATAATCATGAAGTTTTAAATGAAACCTACCCAGAAAATGGAATAAGTATAAGAATTAACCTGCCAAATGTTTATACTTCAGAAGCTTCTGAAGAATTGAATCTTTCGTTTGATGCTACCCAGTTAAAATTTGGTTATCATGAATTTGCTTTGTCATTCGATTCTGTAGCCGGAAAATGTGTTTTATTTGTAAACGGACAGATAGTGGATTCTAAAACTTTTAGTCCGGGAAAATATACATTGAGTCAAATTTTTAACGAACCTTTTACATACGGGTCCACTCAATATTTTGCTGGTATTAATTTGTATGACAAGTTAAAAATAAAGAATGCATTCACGATAAAAAACTTAGATATTCGAGACGTATTTTTCTTCACAAAACCTTTGGATTATTACACGATCAGGTTCATTCAAAAATATTCAAAAAATATTCAGCCTTTGTTGTTTAATTTACCTTCTGAAAGCAGAAACTATGCAGATACAATTGAAAAGTTTTTTCGGCAAAGAATTCCGTATCACAAGTCTCCTGCAATAGACATAACCATAAACAATTCAAAAATTACCAATAAAGATGCCCGAGCGTATATTCAAAAACAATTAAATACCATATTATTGAACAATCTTCCTTACATGAGTGAATTACGAAATTTTATTTGGAAGGAAAATATGGAAAAAGACATAAGTTTTAACGAAACAGATCAGTCAATAAGCACGACTGAAACTCAATCTGAAACTAGTGGCAACAACACTGGAGCTTCATCCGGAGGATCGGGTGGAAGCGGATCAGGTGGAAGCGGATCAGGTGGAAGCGGATCGGGTGGAAGTGGATCAGGTGGAAGCGGATCAGGTGGAAGCGGATCGGGTGGAAGTGGATCAGGTGGAAGCGGATCAGGTGGAAGCGGATCGGGTGGAAGTGGATCAGGTGGTTATTCAGGTGGTTATTAATATGAAAAATATTTTTAAATTATTTCAAAAAGAAAATTTAATTTTTGATCGAGTGGTGGGAGATTTTATCGAATTGCCTTATCATTTTGATAAAATTCAGATTCCTGTAAATGAACTTAGTGTGGCAGGAACTTTGAATATTCGGTTGAATTATTTGTATAAAAACATTTTGTATCTTTACTCAAAAACAAAAATTCTCACAAATCAAATTCCATATTCTTATACACAATGGCTGGGTGTTCCTTCGGGACAAAACCAAATCAAATGGAATTTTACCACAACACCCAATACGAGCGGCTCGTCTTTTTTAAATGTGGGATTGTCTGCTTTGGACTATATTCAGGATTTTGTGGTAGCACCAACAACCGATAACGAAAATCGATTGCTGATAGCTTCACAGGGACAAACTATATTTTTTACAAAATTCAATAAAGAGTATAGCACTTTTAATATAATTCTTTCCAGCATTTATGTGGATGAACAAACACAGTTGAGAAACGGAAATATAACAGATCTAATTCTTGAAGGAAATGATTTGTATGTTGTGGATTCTTTCAACAATCAAGTAATTCTTTATGATGTTGAGGGTTTTATTGAAGGTGAGAACGTAAAATTCAACAAACGTTATGTCAAAAAAATCATAGGGGGTCAGGGCGGAAGGTACGACAACAATGAATTCAATAATCCTTTTGCTGCTGATTTATACCTTTCCACATTAGTTGTGATGGACAGTGGAAATTCCTGTCTGAAATTTTTTGATGATCAATTGAATTGGAGATATTCGCTTATACTTAAAAAGTTATTTTCTGCCTATACAATTATCGACATTAAGCTTCATAAAAATCAGTTCACAAATTTAACTGAAATATTTCTTTTGGCCAAAGAAAACAAGATCATTATAGTTAATATTTCAGATTCCACATATAAAATCATAGATTTTTCCGAAGAAACTTTATCCGGAGAATATTCGGAAAAATATGTTTTCAGCAAACAAAATGAAAATATTTTTTACATTTTAACAAACAAATCACTATACAAAAAATATTTTTCCCGACCTACAACAAAAATTGGAAAATATAATTTTGTCAAAGATAATATAAAAAATTATAACTTGAAGGCAATAGATATTTATTTGAATGAAAACGTGGACGACATTTTGTTGTTCTCCCTGACAACTTTAGGAACAAACCTTTCGGGCGGACAGTTTTTCAGATTTTTAGAACCTAACACAACAAACAACATGCTGTATTCTTATGATTTTGAAATATTCCCCCCTGATCAAACACAGGTGGAAGATGATGAATATTCACAGAGTTTTGTTTTCAACAAGAGCATAAGCAAGTTGATCAACAACAATTATATTCTTTTGAATCAGGCGCGGCAGCGATTCAAATTTGATTTGGATCCGTTTCTTCCTTTATCTGCAATTGATATTCAAATGAACAATCAGGATATTTTTGAAAGTTATAAATTTATAAAAAATATCTATACTGATGATTCGGTTTTATACAATCCTGATTTGGAAGTTACTTGTAATAATTTTATTGGAAATAATGAAAATTACCAAAGTGATACCATCAATCGTTGTCTTTATGAATTATATTTGCAACAATTAGCCATTCTTGGTGTTATTCAGGGAGATACGCCTTTGCCCATACCATTGTTCAAAACAGATTGTAATATTATAACAATTCAGGCAGGTGAAGACATGATAGGAATGGGTGACGGAGCATTTATAATCAGCATTCTCTGCACATAATATGCAATTAATTTATAAATAAATATATGTCTGGCAATTATCCTTTTCACGGAAAACTTCATCGCTCCACCCACCATACCGACCCCACAGCGGGCGTATTGGAAAGTGGAAGCGATCCGATTGCCGGACCAAACTTAAAGTTTCAGGGAGTTTTTCACACTCAAAATCAAGGAACTAGTGAAAATTGGTATGGTGCATATCTAACACTTCAAGCTAATAGTGGTTATTGGAACAGTGTTTATACCACAGTTCAAACAAACAGTTCCAGTTGGCAAAGTGTCTATACTCATGTTTTGTCTTTTAGTTCTAATTGGCAAAGCACTTATATAACAGTTAATACACTTTCCGGAAGCTGGTCTTCAGTTTATACAACGGTAGAAGAAAAAAGTGCTTATTGGAGTGAAGCATATTCAAATCTTGTGGCAAACAGTGCCATTTATGCTTCGGCTCTTTCATCGGTCGGCTTTGATCCAATTCTTTCTCCAAATGTTTTTTATCAGGACAGAATACAGGCGTTAGATCTGAATTATGCTTCTGTGCAGGCGGCAGTATCCGCCCTGCATGAACGGGTCAACGCCCTTTATGTCATGTTTACTGGGCTGACCGCCAACCAATCCACCATCATTGTTTCCATAACCAGCAACAATTAATATGAGCCTAAGTTGCACAGTCACACAAAACGTCAGCACGTTTTATAGCACAAATCTCAATAGCCGGATTCAAGCATTTAATGATTTGGGAATTCGCATCAGTCGTCAGTTGGGTGCTCCTCTTGTCAATATAGAAATTCATCAAGATCAACTTTTTGAGAACATAGCCATTGCCGTTGAAATGTTTAGCAAATTTGCAGGATATACCGAAGAATATGTTGTTTTTGATAGTGAACTTTATGATGAAGGAAAAGGATTACGCCTAGACACATTGTTTAGTTTGACACCTGATTTTAATTTTCGTTACGATATTCGTAACACCAGTATCAATAGCATGTACAATATAGGTAATATGGTGATTGGTGATCCAGAAAATCCCATGGCGTTTCAGGTTGCAAGTCCAGATCCTGAAGGAAATTTCGCGGATCAAATTTCTATATTAAATTCTTATGATTATCTTGTCAAAACATACCGCAAGGTCATAGACATTAGGTATTTCGAAGAAGGTAGCAGCACCGGTGTTAATACTTTGTTTACAATCGAACAAACACTGGCCCAACAAACTTATTTCAGTTATGCCATGGGAAATTATGGATTTGATCTTATTAGCTGGTATATCTTGAAAGATTTTTTAAAAAACCGAGAAAAACTTTTGAGTATCCCTCGTTCAATTAAATTTGATGAGCGCACACAATGCATGCAAATGTATCCACCACCAAGAAATTCTAGATTTTACGGTGTTTTAAATTGTTATGTGGAGCGTCCGGTTCAACAGATTATTCAGGAGCAATGGGTCCAGCAATATGCACTTGCATTAACGAAAATCGCTGTGGGTCATGTACGAGGAAAATATACATCTGTAAACCTTTTCGGGGGTGGACAACTTAATTATAATGACATGTTGCAACAAGGATTGAAAGAAAAAGAAGAACTGGAGAAACGATTGTATGAGGGTTCTGCTCCGGGCTTGGGTGATGCAAGCCCTGTACAGTTGTTGATTGGATAATCCGTAAACCGGATGATACCTCTGCAAAAAAATAGCCGGTTTATTCAGGGAATTTTTTCTCCCAAGAATGAAATCAAATATGTGGGAAAGAAGCCTATTGTTTATCGTTCATCTTATGAACTTAAATTTTTTCGTTTTTGTGATGACAATCCAAATGTTTCTCATTGGGCCAGTGAAAGTGTAAAAATTCCATACTTTCATCCTTTTGAAAAAAGCACTCGCCTATATTATGTGGATTTGAATATGGTAATAAAAGAAGGAGATACTTATAAAAAGTATCTTGTAGAGATTAAACCAGAAAAACAAACACGAAAACCTGACTTCACAAACAGCAAATGTAGAAAATCTACAATGCTTTATGAACAAATGACTTACGTTACAAATTGTGCAAAATGGGAGGCGGCAAAAAATTTTGCAAATAAACATGACATGCAGTTCATCATCCTTACAGAAAAAAATTTAAAAATAAATCCCACGAAAAAATAACCAATTTGTATAAATATTTAAACAATGAATGATGGTCTAAAGCTAATCGTTGAACGTCCCGCATCGAATGATGATTTTGAATATGTATTGGAGGAAAAAAACCCCAATCAACCTGCTACTCTTTATATCAAAGGTCCTTACATGATGGCAGAACATGCTAATCGCAATCGTCGCATTTATAATCTGGAAGAAATGACCAAAGAAGTAGGACGTTACACAAGTGAAATGATTCGGAATAATCGAAGCATGGGTGAATTGAATCACCCCCAAACTCCGGAAGTGAATCTGGAACGGGTTTGTCACATGGTTACTGAACTTCGTCAGGACGGAAATATCTTCTACGGTAAAAGCAAGGTTCTGAGCACACCCATGGGAATGATTGTCAAAAGTTTGATTCAGGACGGAGTTAAAGTCGGCATGAGTAGCCGTGCTCTAGGAAAATTGACAGAAGCTGGCAATGGCACTAACAAAGTAACTGATCTTCGTTTAGTTGCGATTGATTGCGTTGCTGATCCATCGTTCCCCAAGGCATTTGTGGACGGTATTCTAGAAAGCAAACAATTTGTTTTAAAAGAAAGTGGACAATATGAAGAAATATATGATAGTTTCGGAGATGCGCTCCGTAATTTACCAAAAAATGATGTTGAGAATTTCCTGAAAGAACAGGTGGTTTTATTCTTTAGAAAACTCAGCTCAAAAAGCTAAATATAAGAACCATGGATAATAAACAAAAATTCCTGATCAACAATTTTATTAAATGTCTTACTGAAAAAGACTATAGCAATGCGAAAAAGTCACTACAGGAGGTCATGGACATTAAATTGCAAAATCGTATTTATAACTGCGTCAAAGATTTAAAAAAATAAAAAAATCAAAAAAATTGAAAGGTTTTAAATAAATAATTTTATGAGCAAAAACGTTGTAGAGGTACTCAAAGAAGCTACAAAGGACATTCTGACTGAGCAAACACTGAATGAAATTCAACAAGCTTTTGAAACTTCTGTAAATGAAAAAGTAAAAATACACGTTGAAAAAGCTCTGGCCGAACAAGATGAAGATCACAGCAAAAAGCTGGAAACCCTTGTTGAAGCCATCGATAAAGATCACGTTGCCAAGTTGAATAAGGTTGTTGCCGCGATTGACGAAAATCACAGCGGAAAACTCAAAGCAATTGTTGAAAAGTATCAAACCGCCCTTTCTGGTGAAGCCAAAAGCTTCAAAAATGAAACCATCAATGATATTAGCACCTATTTGGAAGCTTATCTTGATGAAGTTGTACCTGCCGAGGATATCAAAAAAGCTGTTGCCAACCGCAAAGCCAATGACACCCTCGCCAAGGTTCGCAATCTTCTCGCCGTTGATGCCGCGATTGCCCAAGACAGCATTCGTGAGGCAGTAATGGACGGCAAGAAACAATTAGATGAAGCTCGTAAAGAGCTTGAAAGCGCTAAAGGACGCGTAGTAGTTCTTGAAAAAGAACTGAATAAGACACAAGCCTCGCTTCTGCTTGAACAGAAGACACGGGAGCTTCCGGAGAACAAAAAGAAGTTCATCCAAAAGCTGCTGGGCAACAAGGATGTGTCCTTCATCAATGAAAACTACGATTACACCCTTAAACTCTTCAATAAAACTGAAGAGGAGCGTCTTTCAACCATTCGCGACGAAGCCACTAAGCAAACCGAAACTGTGGATCGCGTAGTTGTTGAGGAAGCTGCAACTGAAAAGTCTGCCGCCTCTGAAGACAACGACGCCACAAACGGTTATCTTAGCGAACTGAGCCGCTGGTAAACATTTCTGAGGTTTTAAGCCTGAGATTATTTGGTAGCATTGCTACCGGTCGAATTTACTATAAAGGAGAATGTAATAAATGAGTAAGCGTATCGCTCCTCCCACGAGTTACATCAATCAGTCTCGCGCCAAGACCCTCCTTGAGAAGTGGGCACCCGTTCTCGATTACACCTCGGATTCCGTCCGGGCCATCGAAGACGATCACACACGTCTCAACACCGCCATGCTTTTGGAAAACCAAGAGCAATGGTGCATGATTAACGAAGATAATACCGCCGGTAACGGTGGTGTCTTCGGTAGTGGAGCTTCTATCGGTGCGGCATTCAATCCTCCTGGCAAGATCACCTCGGGTGACAACTATGCCCAGGGTGATGCTCGTCTGCCGAAGATTCTGATTCCGATGATTCGTCGTACATTCCCCGAACTAATCACCAACGAGATCGTAGGCGTACAGCCCATGAGCGGTCCGGTGGGTCTTGCTTTCGCTCTGCGCTACAAGTACCTTGGCAAACAGCTGGGTAACACAGGCGTGGACGGCAGCGGAACCAACGCGAACGGCTCCTTGGGCGTTCCTTACAGCCAAGCGAATGGCGCTGAATTGGGTTACCAATTCCTCGACACACGCTTCACTGGTACATCGTCTTCTCAGCTATCCGGTGCTTCCCCTTCACAGCCGTATTCGAATGAATTTTCGATACAGGGCAGCGATCAGGGCGTTGCCCAGATTCTGAGCCAGTTCGAACTTACCGGTCGTATTCCTCAGATTGAGGTTTCTTTCGAGAAAACCGCAGTCGAAGCCGGAACACGTAGGCTCGCCGCTCGCTGGTCCGTAGAACTTGAGCAAGACTTGAAGAATATGAATGGTATCGACATCGACACAGAGTTGACCAATGCTATGAGCTATGAGCTACAAGCAGAAATCGACCGTGAGATGATCATTCGTATGATTCAGGTTGCCCTCAATGCAGGCTACGGCTCAGGATATTCCGTATGGTCCCCGGCTTCCGCAGACGGTCGCTGGCTAGTTGAACGCAATCGCGACTTCTACCAGAGACTGATCATCGAAGCCAACCGTATTGCAGTTCGTAACCGTCGTGGTGCCGCCAACTTTGTTGTCGCCACACCCCGCGTTTGCGCAATTCTGGAAATGCTTCCTGAGTTCCAGTGGGTTCCGGTCCAAGGCAATGTCAACACTCAACCTGTTGGCGTGGCCAAGGTCGGTAATCTCGGTGGTCGGTTCAATGTGTATCGTGATACACGCACTGACGCTCAAGCCGAAAATCAAGGAGCATTTCCTTTTTCCGGCTCGAATCCGCAGCGCAGCACCCGTCTCGAGTACGCCCTTCTGGGCTACAAGGGTCCGGAGTATTACGACACAGGTATTATCTATTGCCCGTACATCCCAGTCCTCGTTCAGCGCACGATTGGTCCTAACGACTTCTCGCCTCGCGTTGGATTGATGACTCGTTACGGCGTTGTGGATAATATTTTCGGGGCTAACCTGTACTACCACGTCATTATTGTCGTGGGTCTGGGTCAGCCGTTCACACCGGCCACACAAAGCGTCTACTTCTAAAAAAAGTAGTCACTGAGTGGAAAAGAAATTTTTTTCACACGGTAAGTCCCGTGAAGTTTAAAGAAGGGAGTCTTGCGACTCCCTTCTTTTTTTATATCTATATAAATATAAATAATATGATGAAGTTTAAGCAGTTTTTTCTCAAAGAATTTAACATTCCATATAATGGAGAACATGAATTTGATATTTTAAAAAACTTGATTAGTGAACTTAACAAATATATCGAAAACACATACAAAATAGAAAATAATATATTATATTCTCCTGAAGAAAAAAAGGAGATTTTGTCAAAAAGATATGAAAATGCCAGTCGGGTGTGGCACAAAATGATACACCCAAAGCTAGAAACCATGAAACAATTTGATCCAGAAAATATTAAGTTTTTACCTAAAATTCTTACAATTCCCGTGTCATAATTAATAAATATTAAAAACAAGATATATGGCTTATCAAGATGACATTATAGAAGTACGGGAACGTGTAACTCGCATAGAAACTAAATTGGACCATGTGATTAACAAAATGGACGATCATCATAACCGTCTTAACAATATAGAAAAATTTAAAACAAAAATAGTAGGTGGTGCAATAACTATTTCAGCATTAGCAACTTTCGCTTGGGATATTTTAAAAACAAAATTAGGAATTTAAAACAAAAAACAATAAATATATTATATGGCAATACTAAGTTTCCCCAATCAAGTTTTAGATCCGGATAATTTTAATCCGGATATGACAGCAACCAATAATTACAGTTTGAGTACTGCAGGAGTTGCACTTCACATTGTTGGGTCAAATGTAGAATCTGTTGCATTCAATAATGCTCCAGTTGCATTAACAGGTCAATTAGTAACACTATCTGCTAATACTGTTGCTTCTGGTGTGGTAGGACCGAATAGCATCAGATTGCGTGTTGATAGTGCTTATCAAGGTGTACAATTTGCTATCATTTACAAGAACCGTACAAGTTCTCTGTTTACTGCAAACACTGGGATGGTGCACCTCTCCCCTGCATTGCAAACGTTGACAAATAATGGTGATGAGTCTGTTTCTCCTAATATTCGTCGTCTAAGTCTTCTGGGCTATCTCTAAAGCTCACTTAAAACTTTTGAAGTTCTATCCTTCAAAGATCCTGATAATCTCACAACTTTTTTAAATTTTACTATTGGTTCTTTCAGATAGTTTTCAAAAATAGCCTGTATCACTGTCCGGTATTCTTCATCAGTATTCCGGTAATCATCATTCTCAACCGGCACACCTTCTGTATCACAATAAAAAAGAACATCTATTTCGGTGTGTAACATTTTCAGCATGAGTTGACCGTAATCATACACCCACGGAGAATTTTTGCCGATACTCACGCTCCAATCACAGTAAACAACACCATCCAACAACCACCGATCATAAATGTAATGTTTGGATGCTTTTTCTTTTGGCTTCACTACAATATCATCAATATATGAATTGAAAAGCAAAACTTGCGAAAGATCCGTACCTTTTTCATTGATTTCAAATCCATGATCTTTCAGTTTGCGGGCACCTCCTTTGATAAAAAGATAATCCTCCTTATTAAGGAAATTATCCAGCAAGTGTCGTATCAGTGTGCTTTTGCCAGATGCTTGAGGGCCGGAAAATGCTATTTTCAACTGTTTTATGTTACTAAACCATAAGGGTTTTTCAATATTGCAAAAGGGTTTTGTTTCATAAATATTTCTAGTATTATGCCTGAAATTCCTGCTGCATTATTGACAAAATTAGCTCCGGAAATGAATCTTTCCCAGCTTGAAAAGATCCTGTCGGTTCCTTCCCTGGATGATTTGTCTAAACAATTGAGCCAGCTTAATCCAGAAACCATTTTTGGTTCAGTTCAACTTCCTGCTCAATTTTCAAACATGAGCAATTTTGGCATGCAATTTGGAAATATTAAGGATTATTTGCCCATAACAGATTTTTTACCACAATTACCATCTCCCCAGGTTTTGGATCAAACCATAGCGAGCGTGACCCAGGGATTGAACATAACCAATCAACTTCAAGGTTTGGTTCAGTCTTATTTGGGAAATAATTTTCAAATACCTAATTTTGCCGGAGGTGAAGTTGATATCGCAAGCACATTTTCCAACACTTTTTCCAAATTTGCATCATTCAATGCAGGTAATTTTGATTTTGCTCGTCAGCAGGTTTTGGGAAATTTGCAAGGCATACAAAATGTTTCAAATGTCAGTTCCCTGCTCAACAGCATTCAAACCAGCGTTCCTTCCCAATTTTCACCAAAAACAGCCCGGGATCTCGCAACAAATCCTGCCTCCTTTGGTAATTTTATTCAAAAAGGATCCACCAATGCAACCTTAAATCTTAACACCCAGGTCAAACAAAATGCTCAAAGTTATCAAAAAGGATTTACGGGCGGAGACAATGTTCAGGTCAAAGCAGGTCCGGTGGTTCCCAACGCAGTATCCCCAAACGATTTTAGAATTAACGCGGTGATTACCACATATAGTGCTGAAGAAAAATTAGGAGCAGGCGGTGATGAGTGGTCCCAAGCCAAAACCAGTTCAACCGGAAAAAACAATCTTATTGAAGGTGTAAGTTGTGCGGTGGATCCAAGTCAAATTCCTTATGGAAGCAAAATTGTTTTTGACAATCCGGCCATTGGAACACGGGTTGCTATGGATACCGGAACAGCGGTTGTGGAACAAACTGCTGCCAGAAAACGGGGAATTGTAAAAGGGGACGGAACTCAATCATATTACCCAAGTAATGTTGATTTTAACAAAGGCAGCACAGTTGGTCAAAGAACAGTGCAAGCCGCTCAAAGTTATCTGGGGGTGACAGAAAGGGGAAGCACAAATACTGGAGCACAATTAAATCCGTTTTTCCAGGCAGGAGGTGGATCTCAGGGCCAACCGTGGTGTGCAGGATTTGTCAGTGCCGTGACACAACAAGCAACTGCTGGAACAAATGTACCTGCTCCTGCCACCATGAAAGCATATGGCATGGAAGAATTTGCAAAAAGCGGCAAAGCAGAAATATTTAGATATGGTGAAAAACCTCTGCAACCTGGTGATATTATCACATACAAATACAGTCATACCGGTATTGTTGAAACTGTGAATTCAGACGGTTCATTCACAACCATTGAAGGCAATACCAGTGGTCGGGACATGGATCGGGAGGGTCAGGGTGTTTTCCGAAAGAATAGGAAAAATGGCAGCTCTGTAAGAAATGTTATTCGACTAAAGGACCAGAATTCTCAAGCTCAACAAGAGGTAAAAACCTTAACAGTTGATATATATTTTGATACGGAGAAATCACGATTGAATTTTGAAAAAAATGTACTGTCCGGAGGCGGAACCCAAAGTGCCACCGTTCAACCTCCTAAAAGCGGAGTTTATGCAAGAACCGTGGAATTGGGAAAGAAAGGTTCCGGTAAATTTATTCAGGCATACTATCCCGAAGGTTATAAACAATTGAAAAATCCTTCTGCAGACCAATTGTTGAAGGCAGCAGGAAACGCATGATATGAAAAGATATGATGGTCATTATCTGGGCATAGTGGTTCAAAACAACGACCCGGAACAACGAGGTCGTGTCAAAGTGTTTGTTCCACACGTGACTCCCACGGTTTATAACAAATGGAACGAAGTTCAAGTTGATAAGGAATTTAATTTTATTGGTCAAAACTTGAATAGCAGCATCAATGACATATTGGAGGATCTTAAAAAGATATTACCCTGGGCGGATTGTGCCATGCCTCTTTTCGGTGGGGCTGCCAGCGGAAGATATAATGCCACAGAAAAATTTGGATCCATCAGCGATAGCTCATTGATCGATACCTGCAAACCGCAAGAAAATTTTGAAACCACGGCATTTAGTCAAAACACGGATGGCATAGGTGAAAAACCTGGAAACGTTTATGAACGGTCTACTGTTCCTTTGAGCGATGCTTTTAATTCTGCTCCGGCAAATAACGTGGCTCATGTCAATCCAAATGCATATGGTTATGTTCCCAGCTGTTATAGTAACCGGGCCAAGGGTGTTTTCTGTGTTCCCAACGTGGGAGCACACCTTTGGGTTTTCTTTTATGATGGAAACCCCATGCGTCCGGTTTATTGGGCCACCAGTTTTGGCCAAACCGCTTGGAATGGAATTTATCAGGATGACTATGGTGTGGCGGAAGATTATCCGGGTGCCTACGAAAATTTTGACAAAAACGATACAACTTTAAATGTTCAGCAAATAGATGCTGAAACATACCGAAATAAATCCGTGTTTTCTCAAAAAGGAGGAACTATTGAATTTGTAAACACAGACACAAAAGAAGTATTGAAACTTAGCCATTATTCCGGATCTTTTTTGGAATTCAATAATGCAACCACAAGCAGATTATCCGTAAAAAACGACCAACAGCTTGTTTTGGCGGACAAATTCACAACAGTAAAAGGTAATAATAGCCTGTATGTTGGAGGTGATTTGGATATCGTGGTAAAAGGAAATTATTATTTTAAGGTGGGAGAACAAGATCCTCAATATCAACAGCAATGGAAAACATTGATGGATCCTATTGCGGATCTTAAACAATTGTTTGAAATTGATCGAACCAAGAAAAAGGACGGGGATCCTAACCGTGTCAGTAGTACCAATCAAAAGCAAAAAGGAAAGCCCGGACCTTGTCCTGTTTGTTCCAAAGACCGGAAATACTATGCAGTAAACAACAAATTTAACCAAGTAATCATTCCGGTGGTTACTTTTAGCAGCAATGGTGTGGACAAATATGAAACAGTGGATCCTCAAGGAAAACAACCGGCAGCCAAACTGATAGCATTTCCTCCTCCTCCGCAATGTCCCGTTTGTAAAGGTCAAAAACTTAGCCCCAGCAGCATGGATGGTAAATGGGAAGAAAATCCTGAAAAGAAAAAGCTGGAACAATTATACAAGGACAAAATTGTTGAATTTTCGAAAATAGAGGAAAATATGGGAGCAGGAGGAAGTTTGGTAACAGAAATACCCAAACATAAATTTGACATGATTGGTCAGGTCATGAATGATTTTGGAAGCATACGGATTGATGCGGAGGGTAAAATTTACAATTATAAAGTTCAGGTAGGGGAGCTTGGTGTATTCGAAAACCAAAAACCAAGCCCATTGATCGAGCCTGTTCATGTAGATGATCTTCCCGGGGGGAATTATACCGTTAATGCCTGTAATCGGTATACTCTTCAGGTAGGATCAGGAGGAATCAATATAAAAACACTGGGTCCGATTGAAATGAGCGGAACCATAACCAATATTGCCGGTCAACAAACCAACATCGGAGCTCAGTACGAATTGAATATTGATGGAGGAAACCGAACAGTTATCACCAGTGACATTCTCGTGTTGCGTCAGCGCAATTATGAACAGGTCATGGTGGATTCAAGTTTAGGGGTAAGCAGAAACCTTGTTGTCGGTGGTGGAGCGCACATTGAAGGAGAACTAACGATAAATCACATTACTGCCCCGGTTGAAATCCAGGAAACTGAAAAAAGTTTTGTATATGGTAAAAGCAATAATATGTCAAAATTGGTTATAGGATATGTTAGCCCCTGCCCGGGTGATTTTGTTCCAGATGTATGCGGTAATTGGACAAAAGTGTATAGTCGTGTACCAGCTGGAGGAAAACCCGGAAATGGTACAGCAGACGACAATTGTTTATTCACATACAGTCACAGCCATTTGTTTAAAAATCTTCCCCTTAATCTTCTTTCGGAAAATAAGGATGTTCGTAATGTTGGTCAGGCTTGCAACAACACGGATCGAGTGGTTCCAGAACCTCAAAACATGGCTTACAACATCAAGGGCAGCAATCCCCCAAATGATCCGGTCGTTGGTGGTCAATAATTAGTAAGCAAAAACAGGTGGAAAGGTGCAATTGTGTGATGCAATGGCAATTCCACATCTCGTTCAAGAATTTCAGAATAGTTTGAAATATTTTTAAAATTTGATTTTGTAAAAAATCTGTGAGCATAGAACGAATTTACCGGATAAAGATTTTTACCCAAAAACAAATAACAGTCGTTGCATTCCACATCCAAAGGTCTTAACACCGCTTCATATTGTTCGTGATTCATTTGAGGATTGTTTTTTAAAGGATAAATGTAGGGCAACACGTCATTGGACACGGGTTCGGTAATGCCATAAAGAAACATGATTTCCTCTGGCTTGGTTCCGTATTTGTGAACAATATATTGCGGGTTGAATTCATTTTTAATTTTTAAACGTTTTTGATCGTATAAGCTTCTTATGGCAAAACCAAAAAAGAAAGTTGGATAGGTGATTGTCTGGAATTTTTCCAGATCGGCAGGTTTTTCAGTGTCGTTAAATGTAAGTGTTGTCATGTGTGTATCGTAAGGTACACACAAAGTTTTTCAAGCTACCGGAAATGAAAAAACTTGAGAAAGACCAGGCAGTTTAAAAATGATGCCTTTGCGATGACCCGAACTGTTTTGCACAATGACCGTGACCCGGTCACCCACCACCACTGGGCTGGAATGTAAGGTTTCTTGCAGTTTCAGGGATCTTACGGTTGTGCCTGTATTTGCATCAAAAACCCGCAGGCTGTTTACGCCATCCACAACCACGGAATAAGCCTTTTTAACCATATAAGTTATTTATCATAATATTTTTAAAATAATTGTAGAAAACAATATATTAAATAAATAATAATAATGGCAGCCGAGATCAAAAAGATCATTTTCCGTCAGGGTACGGAAACTGAAAGAAAAAATGTTACACTGGAACCAGGTGAACCAGGTTATTGTACGGATAGCCAACGTCTTTATGTGGGCACCGGAAGTTTGGCAGGTATTCCAGTAGGAACAAAGAATCTTGGATTTGCCACATTTAGTGGAAACAATACCAATCTTAGCACAGGTCTTGCCCCGGCCAGTGGAGATTTTGTTTTTGATACAGGTACAAATCTTACATACATGCTGACCGGAACAGACTTTGCTAAAGTAAGCGCATTTGCTCCTTTTGGCAGTCAATTCACAATCGATAACAATACACTCATTCAGGTGGCTAACGTTGTTCGTGTGGCAGATAACGGTCTTTTGGCTAGCAAATTGGCGAGCATAAGCATAGGTTCCGGACTGGAACGGATAGGAACCAATACGATCTTAAAAACAAAGTTGGGTAGCAGCCTGACTTATGATGGTAGTCAAGGCATGATTGTTGCAGACAACAGTATCACAAATGCAAAATTGGTATCTTCCCCGGCCAACACCATCAAAGGTCGTTTGAATACCGGTGGTGCAGTTCAAGATCTCACACCCTCGGATCTGCAGGTTCTTTTGGCAGGTTTGGTCACCACCAATCCGATTGGAACGGTGATTGATTGGGCCGGATCTGGCGCACCTCCTGCAACTTATCTGGAATGCGATGGATCCCCTGTTTCCCGCACAACCTATGCACAACTTTTCACAGTTTTGGGAACCACATGGGGTGCTGGGGACGGAAGCACAACATTCAATCTTCCGGATCTTCGCAGACGTGTAACCATGGGTTCAGGCGGAACAGGAACCGCCACCATAGCAAATGCAGTGGGAAGCACCGGAGGTGAAGAAAATCACGTATTGACTGAAGCTGAAGGTAAATGTGAATTTGATGTTACAGCTGAATTCCGCCAACCTGGTTCTCTTAATCCGAATGGAATAGGTTATGTGGGAGGTTTAACTATTCAGAATTCAAACGGAAACTATTCCTATACCTATAGTCAAGGTACCGTGGATGCAACTGGTACCGTAGGATCTGGTGCAGCTGATGGCCACAACACCATTCAGCCCAGTGCAGTTGTTCGCAAGCTGATCAAAGCATCATCATGACGACATGTTTTGACAAGATTGTTAAAAAACTCACGGAAGATTTTAATATTTTTCCCATGGCTAAAGTTCCCAAGACTTTTCAAGGAACAAACATTGATTGGGGCAAAACAGCAACACATCCAAGCGGATTTAAAGGGGACACAAGCAATCCGGGCAGCATGCAGATTTTGTTTGCAATTCCTGCAAAAAAGAAAAAAAAATCAGCGAATGTTTTTAAAAAACGTGTGGCTGCCAATCGTGTTCGTCGCTAGAGCTTCCTTGTTTTTTCCGCCAAATTGAGGACTGCTCCAATAAGGTTTCACTTTGCTGGGTCCTTTGGTTACATGATAGTGAGTGGCTCCTCCAGTAAGATCCTCTAGCTTTCCTTGCATGCCTACAAGGGCCAGTTCTTTAGCCATAGCCCATCGGGGATGCTGCATGGCTTTGGTTACAACGTCCCCCATTTTCACGCTTCCAGCGTTATAATCATCAAAAAAGCTGAATTGTTTGGGTTTTAGCACCACATCAACCGCACCCCGGAACGGATTCCCCCCTTTTACCCTGTTCATGATCACATTCATGACAGCTTGCATGCCTTCATATCCCTCTCCCCCGGCTTCACCAATCAGAGCTGCAGCCACAATATCGCTGTATTTGATACTGGCTTCGGCTTTTTGAACCAGGGCTGGAGGTGGCGGAGGCAGATCTGGTGTTACCTCCAACAATAGTTGTCTTATTCTATCTTCAAACCTCACCTTAATATTTATAAACACTGACTGTGACTATTTTTGGGTTATTATATGCAAAATTCAAAGCATCCTGCTTTTTTTCGAAAAATATGTCTATAACAGGCAGTTTACCTCCACTTGCCTTCTTTTGCTTAACAGCTGTGCCGGTGTCATGAGCCACCCTGATGCCCAAATTTGGTATGTATAAACGCTTATAAAAGGGGATTAGGCGCGGATCGACTGCCACGCTTATCCCTTCACGAAGACGTGTTCCTGATGAGCTTTTTTTGCGGGCCGTATCCCTGTCGGTGTCCCCTCCTTTAGCCCAATATACAGTTAATCTTGCCTTTATTTTCTTTTCAATTATTCCTTGTTCAACAATCTTTCCGCTTAAATTATCCAATTTTTTGGAAATAATAGGTCCCACAGGCTTAACAGGTTTAACGCCTACGAAACTTATATTATATAAAATTATCAAAGCTATTAATATGAAAATAATTCTTTTCATATTTGGCCATCCTCCCGAATAGGATAGTAAAAGTCTACCTGACGATAGGTATTTTTGTGATGAAAAAGAGGACGCCCCAATTTGTCGGATGCTGCATAAAGTCGTTTGTTTTTCTTGAATAATACCTCTATATGTCCGGGCCTGCGACTGTGTTTTGGTTGATAAACCGCAATCACAATGGTGTTTTCAGGCAGGGACAACACATCTTTTGTGCCTATTTTTACAAAATCATGTTTGCTTTCAAATACATTTTTGTAGTTTTTCGCATACAATATGCCGTTGTTTGAAGTGGTGACCGGATAGGTTTGCCGTCCTTTCCGCCCTCGTACTATCCTTCCTTCCCGCAAATCCAATTGAGGAAATGCCTTGCCGTTTCGCTCGTGCAGGTTGTCCAACAGGGCCGTGGTGAACTTGGCACAAAGACCGCTGCTGTAATTGCGGGTCAGTTTACTCACATCTCCCATGAAAGTTTTGAATTCAGCGGGGGTAAGATTAGGTTTAACCACAGATTGGGACAAAACGCATCGGCCAGCTTCAGTGCTGAAGCTGTTTGCTACCCCTATGACCAAAGCTGCGGCTAATAGTGTTTTTTTCATGTGGCTGGACCCGATTATATCAGGGTCAAAAAATTGTAAAGAAGATTCTTTACAAAACGTTGTTGTTTTTGTTAATAATATTTATCTTTTTGCAAAGATATTCAAGCCTTGGCCAACAAATTTTTTATATATTTTCTTAGATTATTGTTCCTATTCGTCCAACCTTTTTTGAAAACAGCCAACTTAGGGCGTTTTTCACACAAATTATCATAAAAAGTCTGCCGTTGATCAATTATATCAAAAGCCAAATCTTTTGGATCTTTTTTGCTCATGAGACTGCGGGTATATGGCCCAACAATACCGTCTGCTGTTGCTCCTACACATCTTTGTAGAAACTTGTTGGCTTGGGTACGACCTGTGTTTACACAACTGTCAAAATAACTGATATAGGCAGGGAACGGAACCTGTGGAGCCGCACTTTTTAGCCAGTAATCCTGCCAAAAAATTTCGTCCGCTTGTTCCCGGGTAAGATTTTTAATATCCAGCAAAGGATAATCTCGCTTTGTCAGCCCATACATGGTTTCCCCACCGGGGTCATTTTTGTGGTTGTAATATCCACCTTCTGCTTCCCGTACAAACTTCATGGCCGTTTCAAATTCGGCACTTTTATTCGGGGATATTTTGATTTGGTTCATAGATCAAGATTATTTAAAATCTCTTTGATCTTTTTCAACGCTTCCCGCAGCTTGGTTTCTTTCTCGCCTTCCTCGTTTTCACCAATCCGATAGTCGTTTGGTGTGTAAATGTTCTGGCTGGCCATGCTGTCCCGGTTGATTCCCGGGCTTATCTGGCTTGCATCGGGTGCACTCATCTGACCGGTGTTGCGAATGGTACCTTCATAAATCTTTTCCAAATCAATTTGTTTCAGATAATCTTTCATCAGTTGTAATATTTATCATAATCTTTGGGCATGACCAGATAATGATTTAGATTTTTAGCCAAAAGTTTTACTTTTTGCAAAATCTCCTCCTTTTTTTCTTTGTTTTTTTCCCGTTTGTATTTGTCATACATGTCCAAAACAAGATCCGCTGTGATCTTTTGGTTCACAATTCCTTCTACCTTTTCAGCTTTGGACATATAAATATTTAATGTATCGTGAATAGTAAACAAAAAAGAATGCTTTTGGACGTAAAACGGTTTCCTTTTTATTATAAAATATGTGAAGCTTGCGATAATGTGAATGCAAAAGACAGTGCATTCTGCATTTTTTGCGGAAATTACAGGTTTGATGAAAGCATTGTGCGGGTCAGTAAACGAAGCGAAGAAATGTTGACACAAGAAGAGGATCCTTTAAATTTTCTGGAATGAGCAAGGGTAAAACCGCCAAATTAAACACCGTTCAGAACGGAAAAGGCGACCGTCCCCGGAGCATAAGCAAGAAGTTTTGGCAAAATTACGATACGATTCGTTGGGATAAAAAGAAAAAATTACGGTAAAATTTGATTGATTTGATGCATTAAATTGATTCGAGTTTGAAAATCATACCCGGCAAAATGAGCCACGTTGCATTTGCTCCAGCTTTGTTCGTCCCCCCCATTCTGTCCCATCAGATTCCATTGTGAACCAAGATTGTGATATTTTATATTATATCGGGCCCGGTTCAGATTCATGATGGTTTGATCTGGGTACCACGGCATCAGTTTGAAGTATTCCGGATTGCTAAAAATTTTGATTGCATCCGGGCGAAGCAATAAAACACCTCCGTTAAAATAACCCTCCCACGGTTCAATTTCTGTCAGGGCGGCCGCCGCTTTGATGTATTTGTTCCATTCCGGATTGGGTTGATCATTTTTAGAATCCCATACCGCACTCATGCCTTGTGATGGAGCCAGATTGAAAATGTCCGGGGCGTTCCGGTTAATGAGGGCGTCCGTGTCCAGATAAAAAATGCCCTCGGAATAGTTTGGAAGATGGCGTTCCATGAAAAATTTGCTCATGGCAATGAAATCAAACGGAGGAAATCTTTTTTTGATCACAATCAAACGGGCTCCCACCTTTTTTGCATAATCCTCCATCCGGGGAATGCTTATGTTTCCCATAATTTCGCCTTCCCCATCAATCATGGTGGTGATTACGGCGCGATTCATATTAAAAAGTTTTCATGCAACGGTCCACATGCGAATAACCACTGCAATGTTTGGTAAATATTTGTTTGCTGCATCCTGTTTTCATTCGGGCAACCTTGGTGATCCAAAGATCATAAGCATCCCACGCACAGGTTTTGAATCTGAATTGAACTTGTTTTAGTTTTTCCCGGGGTATCAGGTAAGACTGGGTCGGTATGAAAAAATGCACCCCCAGAATATAATCTTCCATTTCAGTATCAAACGTGTATCCCGTTCCCTGATTGTTTCCCAGATTAAACAAATCCAGATCATGATTCTTTGTTATTTTATAAAAATGTTCCAACTTATTGTAAAAATCTTCAAAATCATGGTTTATGATGGCATCTTCAAATATTAATATAAAATCATAATTGATGTTATCCTCCAAGCTTATGCCGTTTTTATGGGCCAGAAAACAACCGTAGTGACCCGGGGAAAGATTGCCGTTACCCGGTTGCATGCTCACACTGTTTGGTCGGTTGCAGTTTTCCATGGGCGGAAGATTTTTATATATTTCGTTGATGGTTTGTTTGTATTCCACCGGATATTTGCTGCAAAAAGTCTTCAGATTATGCACAGATTCTTTTTCTTTGCGATCATTCTCAGGATCCGTGACCAGATGCACTATTCTGCAATTCACAGTATTTTGTCCAGATGTTCCGTGAATTGTTCCAGTTTATACTCCCCACATTCCAGTGTTCCCGTCCAGCAATCATCAAACCGATAATTGAAAAGATGCCAGTCCGTGTAACAGAAACGGCATTTCTCTTTGCCCACAGTTACCGGATACATGTTCCATCCCAGTTTACCGTTTCGCACAAACATGCGATAATCCGGATTCACATAGGTATAGGCACAAATGATGGGGATGTTGGTGAGTCCTGCCAGATGAATGGGGCCCCCATCATAACCCACAAGGCATTTTGATTGCTGAAAAATGCCGATCAAATCATTCAAGTTTGTTTTGTCAATCAAGTTCACACAGGTGGTGATGTCCCGCACATCCAACACCTTGGCTTCATCTCCTTGTTTGTAGGCAACCAACGGGCTGTTCGGATCAAACGGTTCTTTGCTTGTGCCAATCAACACCGGAATATGATCCCGTTCCACAATGTGTTCGGTGAGTTTTCTTAAAAGTTCTTTGTTCCATTTTCTAACCGGGGAACGAAACCCAACGGATATGATCACGGATCGACTGAAATCCACATTGTATTTGCTCACATCAATATTTTTTGGATACAACGGATAATTATAATCCTCATCCCGCAAAACCTTGTTGATCAGATTATAGCTGGCCACTTTGCTCAGATTGCTTTTGGGCACATCGGACACACCTTGAGGAAATATGCGAACATGCCGATATTCCTCTTTGAATTCATATCTTTCAAAAATGCTGTTGAACCTGTTGTCGGGAACAAACCATAAAATATCTCGGTATGCAGGAACTGTGCTGACCAGATATTTGCCGTCTTTGTGAAAGTTTTCAATTGCATATTTGACCACGGGACTTGCAGCGATCACATCTCCCAATCCTCCGTTCAATATGTAATGAGTGGGCGTGGCAGGATAATGCATAACCTAGTTTACCAAATAATTTGGTAAATCAAGCACTGTGCTGGGTCAGAACCCGACGCGAATCATTTTGATCAAAATAACTTTCCATCACAAACGGTATGTTTCTTATCAGTCCTTTTGCAAGCTGTTCCGTGTTTCCCCGTTCATGATCTTTGTGCCATTCAATATAAAGTTCATTTATTTTTTTAATATTAGGGTGTTTCAGCATTTTGGGAACAATATTGTATTCGCTGCCTTCAACATCAATTCGCATAATGCAAAAATCAAAACCGTCCAACCTGTTCAATATATTATCAATATCTTCGGTTTGTACAGTATATCCCTGCTTTGTTTCATTATATATTATGTTTCCGTGTTGTTCATCCGGATAAAAAATTGCTTCGCCATCCTTGTCAGAAACCGCTTTGTTTACAATTTCAGCAGATGGATATTTTGTTTTTAATATTTCTGGACACTGTTTGTTTGGTTCATAAAGCAAAAGGTGATATTCCTTGTCTATGCGTTTGCTGTCAAAAAAAGCATCAGTACTGTCCCCTTTGTATGCGCCCAGACTAATAAAAATCTTTTTCAACAAAAGAATTTATGGATTTTTTTTATAAAACAATCAGTATTTATTTAAATGAGGACCCGTGGTTGCGGCCGGGGAAAAATCAACATTGTGTGCCACTTTAAGCGCACGTGCTATGGTAACTTCTTGTGGAACACAATACACATCTCCATTGTTCAAAAGAACACAGCTTTGATATTTGTTGACAGCCACTCCAAAAGCACCAGAAGGTGTTGACATGCTATCCGTCAATGGATCATATATTTTTGCAAGATTTGCATCTTGCGGACATAAAAATATGCGTCCGTCCGGCAGCAAACATCCGGTGCTGTATGGTCCCTCTATTCCGGGAAATCCCCCGTTGGGTGTTGTTAATTGGTCGGTGTAAGGATTGTATATTGTGGCCACGGATCCACCGTCCGGTACGCAAAATACGCGACCATCCGCCATCAAAACACCTCCGGTTCCATAATTTGAACCTGCTCCGCTGGGAAATGTTCCGGCCGGTGTTGTGATTTGATTTGTGAACGGATTGTAAATTCTTGACCGGGACGCACTATGAGGAACCATATAGATGCGACCATCCAACATGGTCACACATCCGTCATAAGCGGGTTGTGTTTCCGCATGTGTTTGAGAAAGTGAAGTGACCGTATCTGTTACTGGATCATATATCCGGAACGTTGTTGAACTGTAAGGAGCCAAAAACACGCGGCCATCCGGTAAAAGAGCACAGCTTTCAGTTGTGCCACCACCTCCGCTTATGGTTGTTGTTGCGAAAATTGTGTCTTTGACCACATCATGAATTCTTCCGGCCGTGTTTAGAAATGGACTGCAGAACACACGACCATCCGGAAGCAAACAACCTCCAAAAAAAGCGTTGCCTCCCGGATAAGCCGGAGACAACGCGGACAAAGTATTTGTTCGAGGATCATATACCCGTGCAACTGTTGCACCCGCTGGAACACAAAACACCCGACCATCCGGAAGCAACACACCTCCCACATAACTGTTTCCAGCTGCCGGAAATGTTCCACCGGGAGTGTATAAAACTTCTGCTCCGGTGACAGGTTTATTCAAACTTGTAACATATTGAAAATGTTGAAAACATTGGGCACTTAAACTGATTTGCTGGCTTGTTCGGGCGCTGAATCCCCCCACAATTGTGGTTCTGTTTTCACCATAAAGCATTTTTCCGGTCTGGCCAATGTGCCATTGCGGACAAACCAACTGGGAATATTGAGCGGTGGTGCCGCTTTCATTCAGCGTTACTCCGCTGCCTGCAATGAAATTTGTGTTTCCTGAAGGCAAAAGATTA